>Ga0210388_10000330_pt1 | contig 40609 bp, 33 predicted proteins | sample IncBWC19OmetaG_FD_155485 | JGI IMG/M metagenome (GOLD analysis project Ga0210388, IMG submission 155485) | Forest soil microbial communities from Barre Woods Harvard Forest LTER site, Petersham, Massachusetts, United States - Inc-BW-C-19-O ...
CAATTTGACCGCATCCACAGGCACGCTAGTGAATTCCTTCCGGTACACGGGCCGTGAGTCAGACCCTGAAACTGGATTGTATTACTACCGCGCCAGATACTACGATCCAACGACCGGAAGATTCCTGACTGAAGACCCAATCCAATTCGCGGCGGGGGAGAATTTCTACCGCTATGTTGATAACAACCCTGCGTTTTGGCGGGATGCCAGCGGACTAATGCCAGGGTCAGGGCCGCCTATTGCGGTTCTTGTGCCAAGCACAGTGTTGCCTGGCAGGCAAAAACTTGAGGGTAATCTTGATCCGCTCTGCCAAAAGGGGCGCAACATCCCTGCGGATACTTACATGTTAGAAACATCGATATCCACGCGCGACGACGAAATCCATTGGTATGCCAACCATCCTGATCCGAATATGCGATCATTGGCGGTGATCCCGGACACATGCAGCGCCTTGAAAATGAGCTGGAAACTTTGCAGCGTTGCAAGGACAATGAACCTGACTGCAAAGAAGAGCCCAAACCATTCCCATTCCCTGTTCCAGGTGGCGTGATCCTAGCACGCAGAAAGCCGCTGCGGGAGCGACGGCTGCTGGTGCTACAGGAGTGCTGATCTGGCTCTTCGTTCACTTCGGATGGGCTTTCGCCCTTTGATTGTCTATGACTGTTGAAATGGAGAGGCTATTTCTCCCGGCGAACTACTCTCTGGGAAGAATCGCGGTATACCTACCCGGTGAGCGGGAGCCTTCAGAATTCCTGGACGCCCGTGGGACCATCCAGATTCCAAAGGGCGCAAGGCTATTCTTCGATGCCGGTCAGGAAGTGTGTGACGACGCTAGCAGGATTCACGTAGTGCCAGAGCGCCTTCTGGCGAATGGAATCAGCTTCTTTGAGAAAAATCTAGACAAAATGGATTTTCGAGAGCTTCGCTCATTGCGGCCACGATCTCTGGCGATCACATTCTGTAATGGGCTTCAGTTCGAGCAACTCAGACAACTCGGCGAGCTAGGTTCGCTCGAGCACCTGAATCTTGGTCAAACCCCTCTCAAGGTTCCGGATTTTTCTTGGGTCCTGCAGTTTCCAAGCCTCAAGACGCTGCTCCTTTCAGGAAGTGGTGCGGACGACAGCAGCGTCGAGTTCCTGGCCCGTCTTCGACGACTTGAGGAGCTTCATCTGACGCGATGCAGGCTGAGTGACTACGGCGTTCAGGCAATCTGGCGGTTCGCAAGCCTCAGGATAGTGGACTTCGGCAAATGCGCGATAGGCGACGAGGCATTGGAGGGTGTGGGTCGTTGTTCTGCCCTCAATTCCCTCAAGGTTTCAGATACCCGCATTTCGGACAAAGGAGTTGAAGTCATCGTCACGGAGGCGCTTCGTAACGTCCAGCAGTTGAGCTCCCTGACGTTGCGATCATGTCGGATCACCGATAAAGCGTTAGTGCGACTCGCCTCTTTGAGGAGCCTGACATTCATCGATCTTTTCTGCACAGAGGTTACAGCCCAAGGAGCGAAGTTCCTGAAGGAGTCTCTGCCTGAATGCAGAATCTTCGCTGGATCCGATAAGGGGGGCGGCCAAAAACTTTGGCAGGTGGACGATGCCGTTGAGGCTTGACGGGATTGGCTAGAGTAAAGCTCCAGCGTCGCTAGAGAAAAGCGGGCGGGTGGCAGCCCCCTAGCTCCTAGGCAACACTTGGATGCCGGACCCCTCGGATTGTAAGGGTCAGGGTTTAGATTTTACTGCATGCAACAACCTGCCACACTCGATGCTCGACGTGCCTCGCTTTTATCCCTCGAATTAGCGGGAAAATCGTACTACCGCGCCAGATACTACGATCCGGGAACCGGCAGATTCTTGAACGAAGACCCGATGAATTTTGCCGCGGGCATCAATTTTTATTCATACGCAGGAAATAGCCCATCCAGTTTTAAGGACCCTTTTGGGCTTGACTACACGACGAATCGTAGCGCTGTTGTCCCCGCGATTTTCGTAAATGCGTCAATTACAATATATGGTCCTGGGGCAAATGATGCAGTCGCCGCAAAATGGCAGAAGGCCATACTCGAACTCTGGAACAACAATCCTGGATACGGCAAGTGTGCGGTGATTTTCAATGTTCAGGTAATCGCTGATCCGAATGCGAAAGATTGGCAGCATGCTTCGTCTCCCCCCGGATTCCCAGGCGCTCAGAATTACATCTATGTTCCCGAGGGCTCTCCCGACCAAGTTGGGAATCCTTCAATTAATCCGAATCTCTTCACGGGGACGATTCCATCGGGTTCCTACGTCAATACTGTGCAACATGAATTTGGACATCTTCTCCATCTGTACGACACAAATATCGGCGGATGGCACATAAATCCTTTGCGGCCCAACAGTGACATAATGAACGAGGGATGGACGGTAAGTGGATATGACATTAATCGGATTATTGGTGGAGGAAAAGCACCCACATGCGGTTGCCAGTAAATTTTGCCACGAAACTTGTGGTCAGCATGTTCGAGTGTCACTCCGCTCTTGCAAAGGCGCTGCGAGTCGTCTTGTACTCGGCTGCCATTTTTCCTTTCATGGTGTGGGGATGTTGCAAATCCTTTGATTCGTCGACGAAGCAAGAGAACGAGGAGGCCCGCACATGGGTTACAGGATCCTGGACAGGCAAGTACGACTGGACGAGCATAGGGCAATGGAGCAGCGTTTCAGAATCTAGAATGCTGCAGGCAAAAATGTTATTACAAATGACATCATCGGCTCGGATAACCCCTGAGCAGGCACGCGATTTGACTGGTGAATCCGGCTTTGATGACGTAAAGGGAACGCCCTATCTTCTACGCGCTGTAGTCGATGCCAACGGCAACTTTCCAGTGGACCCTTCCAGCCGGCCTAACGGAGATGTCTGGGTCAGCGGGGGGGCAAACAGCAAATGCACAGTGCCCACGCGACGTCGGCCCGTAGTAGCTTGGTTGAACAAGGCCCCTGAGAAGGTCTACGTGACCTTCTATGTTAACCACGACTAGGACGATTCTCGGTACCGCATAATCCCATTTTGCATGTGCAGGTCTAGGTAAAGCGTCATGCAGAACGTCGGAGAAATCGACAACCCGCTCACAGCTCTCATCGCCGGCGAGAATTTCTATGGGTACGTTGAGAACGATCCGATTAATTACATTGACTCGTGGGGCCTGTGCTCTAACGATGTAAAGAAAATCGTGAATGCGGCGCGAAACGCAGTCAATAACATGACCTTAAATCATGAACGGATCAACTCGGGAAGTTTGAACAACATAATTTCGACCGAGCGCCGTTTGAACCCATTTACCCTGCCTCCCTACAAGGGCTGCGGGGAACAGACCGATAACGTGATAAACAATATCACTCCACTGCCGCTTGATTGTAATTGGGAACCGCAGAAGCAGTTCGAGTGGGGAACCCGTCAACACATCTTGCCCCATCAGTGGGTCAATTATGTGAATACTACAGATCCAACTGACCCCAGCATAGTGCTAGACCCTTGGAACAACCGATACCAACTAGTGCCACCCGGCAGCAAATTGGACAATAAAAACTGGCATCCTCTTGTGCCATCCCTTAGTACGTGCTGTAACAGATGAGATACCTATTCTGGTTCATTTTCGGAGCAGCCTTTTGTTACCTCCTGGCAAACAAAGAGGGGCTGCTGATCGGTGTGCCAAAGGAGATCGAGGCGATCGTTTACGGTGGACTGGATGGCCTCTTTGTCGCAGTTGCGACAAGCGGCAAATTGTCTTGGAGCTTGCCGTTGCGATTCTTAGCGGGGACCATCTGGACAATGAGTCTGCTTGCAGCTTATGTCTTTGTCTTCGGGTCCACCAGCCACCGATTTCACAGTGGAGATATTTTTTGGGGACTCTTCTTTGGGTTGCCAGCCTCTCTCATCTGTATCGTTCGCGGAATCCGAATCCCTTGGTCGTCTCGCGCTCCACAATGATTTGCTTAGAGTCCAACAGAAAAACAGCGGTTGGGTCAGGATTTAGCTTCAAATAGGACCGACTTCGGCAGACGCATATACAAGTCGTCGTCCTCGGCCACCCAGGCCCTTAGCCACTAGGTACCACTGCCCTACTCTCCATGTTTCCTGCTCATGAAGTGTTGGGTCAGGGATTGAGGTTGTCCACTTCGATCTGGAGGTCTAAGGCATCGAGCTGGTGGTTGCCTACTGAAATTGTGCTGACCGCCGCCTTTGAGACGGTAATCCGTAGCACCAACCCCAAGCTTTTGAGTGTAACCGTTCGCTTTTCGCCGAACGCGGACTTCTGCACCCCTTGCACGAGGTCGTCTGCCGCGAAGTCGTAGGCCTGTAAACCGTGCCGGCTTCGTGTCGGGTCGAGAAGATTGGGGCCATCGCTCTTATCGGCTGAGTGTCGGAGCACAAGTTCCAGCGTGACGATATGGTGTCCAACATCGAAGTCGGGTTCTAGCGATAGAACGTAAGCCGTGCTCCCGTCAGTCGATTTGATTGGAACGGACCAACGATTCTCGGAAGCCTGAGTCGAAAATTTTACACTCGTTTGTAATGGCACAATCCGTGGTTTCGCCGCGGCAATGGGAAGCAATGCGATAGTCACAAAGAACGTCACCAAAATATGTTGGCGAAAATGATTAGTCATCACAAACCTCGACTGGAACTTGACGTTGGGCCCCCCAGTTATTTGCTGCCTGTGCCGTGGAGAACCAAACATCGATGTGGGTTCCTGCTATGGTTTTCTTTCCCCCACGGTCCGTAACCGTACCGCACCCGTAGCCGGGCACGAACATGCCAGTTCCAAACGAAATGTTCCTTGGTGCGGCAATCGTGCCTGGCCCCGCTTTCTTACCGCTGGTTGTAATTCCGTAGCCGGGGTCGCCAGGATTCTTTCCAGTGCTTTGAAATGAGTTGTCGTAGCCGGTGACAAGCATCTTTACGATGTGACATTTAGTACATCCACAGTGGCACTTCGGGTCCTGCGGACAAAGGCCAAAAGGATCGTCAAAGTCGACCACCCTATTGTTCGCGTAAGAGTAAAAGTTCAGCTCCCCCGCAAAGCCAATTGGATCCTCGCTCAGAAATCTTCCGCTTGTTGGATCGTAGTATCTGGCGCGGTGGTACGACTCTGCCGGTTCTGGGGGCATCGGGAGAGAAGTGCTGAGGTAGTTCCGGGGTGCGGTTCCTTGCATGAAGTTGACTCTAAACGCGGACCCTTGCAAAACCGGGCTGCAAATGGCTAATAGTCAACTGGCTGGTGCTGATAGTTGCCATTCGACCAGAAGTATATCTCCGTCTCGTATTCCTTCTCTGCTGCGTCCGCGAGCAAGATGCCCTCGCTCGTTTGCATCTGGAATTTCCTTCTCGACGACTCATCGAAGAACTTGCTGATCCGCATCTTGCGGATGAAAAAGTTAGCCGCTCCGCTATCTCCCGTATCGGGAGACCTCATCTCAAAGGACGGTTGCCCGGCCTTAGGACTGAAGACGAGGAATCTGTAGCCTGCGTCTGTGTGACTTTGAGGCACCAGCAAAACAGCATAAGAGTCCGTCTTGGCGTTCTCGAATTGCCCAACCGCGATACCTGGGCACGCCAGCGGCGTCTCAGATTCCCATCGTTCGCGGGCACGCGGGCTGAGGTCTGCGGGTTCCTGAACCTTCCAAGAGCCGAACTTCCCTTTGAGGAGACTCTGTACGTCAGGGGGCAGGGATCCCGGCTTGCACAGCACAGACCCATCGTTCGGCTTCGCGGGCGATTGAGGAGACAATCCCTGCTGGCCGAGGGCCAGAGCAACCGTAAGCAAGAGCATCAACGATAGAGTTATCCGTGGCGTGTACATGCGAATTTGCCCGAGTGTGATCATTTGCAGCCCCCTCCGCCGTTTCCACCGCTTCCGCTACATGTGTTCTTCGGAAGGTCGCCGCGCCCACCCTTTTTACCAGCCGGGATTTGAAGATGAATGTGATTGCCGGTGGACTTTGGTGACGGATGCTTTGCCTCATCCAACCCAAAGCCAGAGCCGCAACCCGAGGCCGCGCACAGGATTTTGCTAGCATTTCCCGGATCATATTTAAGATCAACGGCGGCGCCTCTCCTGTGAGGAGTGCCGGGCGGATGCTGAGGAATATCCTCAGAGGTTGAAGTAACAGTCAGAGTGAGCCCCGTCTTGCCCTCGATGCAATTGAGAAGAGCATCGATTTCCGGCGAAGGCGGTAGAGGAGGATGCTTTCCTCCTGGCTTCAAGGTGTACAAGCCCAAAGGATCAGTCCAATTGGAAGGGTTGTTTTCGGTGTAGAGGTAAAGGTTCGGCTCGTCGTACAGAGACCCCTTGTCGTTCGGGTCTTCGCTAATGAATCGACCTGAAGCTGGATCATAGTATCTGGCGCGGTAGTACGATGCCTGTGGATATTCTGGTGCCGTTCCGGCTGGCCAGCCTGCTGGGCGTGAAGTTGGGCAGGCTTTCCCTGGCGGCGTTTGTAGACCGACTGAACTCATCAATTAAATTCTACATTTTGGATGACCGACGCGTGTGCCGACTTCAGTCCTAATGTGCTTAGTCAGCCTCTCTTACCGAGACTGGCTAAATCTTGCGACATGTGCGTTTCTTCAGGTTGTGTGTCGTTGCGCTGAATTGCTCTAGTCTGGGTGTTCTCGGGGCTCAGCCGTGCCGCTGGGTGCGTAGTCGTGTGGACTTGTTTCAACGTCCGGATGGAGACGTGGGTATAAATCTGCGTGGTATCGAGCCGCACATGGCCCAGCATCGCTTGGATGTAACGAATGTCTGCTCCCCCTTCTAACATTAGCGTCGCCATAGTATGGCGAATGGGCGTGGAGCAGTTTCGTATCTTATGAAAGAGGTGAGGGAGGGTTGGTCTCGATCGATTTTGTGGATTGAGGAATGGTAGGAACTCGCAAGGGCTGGAAGCAGAGGAACGGACACTGGAGAATTCAAAAGTAGAGTCAAAAGCCCCACACGTAAAACCGACGTGCGGGGCACCCTCACCCCTCAAAACGGACTGATCCATTTTGAGGTAACGGAGTACTGCAATACATTTTAGCGCGTATGGCGTATTGGCTTGATTCGGGGGAGAATAGCTGCACGGTTGGATTTTGTTGGGGGGACCATGAAGTTGATTGCGACCAGTTCGGCGGCAATCTTGCTCTTCACCGGGATTTCTTTGGCTGGGTCGGCTACGCGGTCTGGGCAGCAGAAGAACAATACGCCGATGTCCTTTACCGGAGAGGTGATGGACAACGAGTGCGGCACGGAGAAGTCGCACGACGCGATGATGAAGAAGGAAGGGTTTAAGAACGCGAAAGAGTGCACTTTGGGATGCGTTAGTGCGGGTGGCACGTTTGTTCTTTACGCGGTGAGTAACAAGACGACGTATCTGCTAGACGATCAGGAAAAGCCTAAAGAGTTTGCGGGTCTCAAAGTAACGATCATAGGCACCTACGACGCCGAGACAAAAACGATTCACATCCAGAGCATTCAGTCCGTTCCCTGAGTTTGTAACCCCACAGTTCCAGCTTCTTTGCCAATGTAAAATACAGGCCCGCGACGATGGCCAGGGAGTTATCCGGGCCAGGTTGCAGTGCTAGAACACTGGTACTTCGGGGCTATTCTCTTCTTTCAGTCCATAACAATACTGTATAAGTGGGAGTGCCAGCGAGCGGGGTGGTGTGTCCCTGGCAGCTAGACCACGTCAAAAACAAGGGCTTACTTGAGACTTCGTACAAAATTCATGCTGTCGCTAGCCGTGGTGATTGCTGGCCTGACCTGGGCCACACTGCTAGTTGTACGACGTACCGCCGAGGAAAGAGTCCAGCGAGAAATCCAGGAAGAATCGCAAAACGCCATGATCACGTTTCAGGTGCTTCAGCGCGAGCATCTGGTCGCGTTGATGCGCAAGGCGGACCTGTTGTCTTCGTTGGTAACGATGAGGAACGGCGACCCAGAAGCTATCGAAGACGTAGGAAGAGATCCATGGCAGTCGAACGAGGCTGATCTGCTGGTGCTTTCCGATGCGAGCGGCAAAATCGTGGCTCTGCATACGACGATGGACGAATTTCCGATGGCCACGGCGCAGGACCTTCTCAGCCACTCTCTCAGCACTAACAGCACCAGCGGGTGGTGGTATAGCGGCACGCGTCTTTATCAGGTGGTATTGAAGCCTTACTACAACGGTGAGGCGACGAAGAGCAATCTTCTGGGAACCGTGATTGTGGGGCGCGGAATCGACCCTGCAGCCACTGAACTTCGGCGGATTTCCTCAAGCCACGTGGCGTTTCGTTATGGCAATGAGATTGTGGCTAGCACGCTACCGCTGTTTAAGCAGCAGGTATTCGCGGCACAACTAGGACGAGGACCTTGGAAAGAGCAAGTCACGCTAGACGGCGAGCGGTTCTTGGCGAGCACCGTGCAACTAACGAGCGACGCAAAGCCCGTGAGTATCATCGTTCTGAAATCTTACAACGAGGCGCTGGCTTACCTGGAGAAACAGAATCAACTGCTCGGCGGATTGGGAATATTGGCGGTGCTGGCGGGGGGCGTGCTGGTTTTTGTGATTTCGGATCGATTTACACAGCCGTTGGCACATTTGGTGGCAGGCGTTCAGGCGCTGGAAAAGGGAGATTTCTCGTATCCCGTGCAGGCTGAGGGCTCGGACGAAGTTGCGCACGTTTCGCGGGCGTTTGATCGCATGCGCAAAACCTTGAAGAACGACGAGACGCAGAAGAAGCAACTGGAAGAACAGTTGCGACAAGCGCAAAAGATGGAAGCGGTAGGACGACTGGCTGGTGGAGTGGCGCACGACTTTAACAACCTGCTTACGATCATCAAGGGACACGGCGACTTGATGTTGGAAAAGCTGCAACCTAGCGATCCCTTGCAACGCAATGCGACCCAGATTGAAAAAGCAGCCAACCGCGCTGCGTCGCTGACGCGGCAATTGCTGGCATTCAGCCGAATGCAAGTGCTCGAGCCTAAAGTATTGGATTTGAATGTGCTCGTGGCGGAAATGTGCAGCTTGTTGAAGAGGCTGGTGCGGGAAGATATTTCATTTACGTTCAAGGCAGGAGAATCGCTGGGGCGAGTGAAAGCAGATCCGGGGCAGATCGAACAGGTGATCATGAATTTGACGGTGAACGCCTGCGACGCGATGCCAACCGGAGGGAAACTGGTGGTAGAGACGCGGAATGTTTGCGTGGATGAAGCGATGGCTAAGTCTCGACCCCCTCTATTGCCTGGCGATTACATCCGACTCACGGTCGAAGATAGTGGACAAGGAATGGACGCAGAGACGAAGGAAAGAATTTTTGAGCCGTTTTTTACGACGAAAGAGCTGGGCAAGGGAACTGGGTTAGGGTTGGCGACGGTGTATGGCGTGGTGAAGCAGAGCGGCGGATGTATTTGGGTTGAATCGGAGCTTGGGAAGGGCACGCGATTTGAGGTGTATTTGCCGGTGGTGCAAGAAGCGGTGGAGGCTGCGTCGCCAGAGAGCACACCGAAGATCGGAGCACACCACACCGGGGCGGTGCTGATTGTCGAAGATGAAGAGGCGGTGCGGGAATTGGCGGCGGAATTTATGAAGTCGGCCGGGTACAAGGTGCTGACGGCTTGTGACGGCAAGGAAGCGCTGGAGGTGGTGAAGCAGTCAGGGCCGATTCGCGTGCTGGTAACGGACATTGTTATGCCAAATATGCGGGGGCCGGAACTTGCCAAAGTCTTGAAGGCAAGCCGTAAGGATCTGAAAATTATTTACATGTCCGGGTACTTGGAATTCAACAAGGGCGATGAAGAGTTCCTGGAGGGGAGTTACTTTTTGCAGAAGCCTTTTTCGCGGAATACACTGGTCAGTAAAGTGGATGAGGCTTTGAAACATAAACGTGTGACAAACGGGCAAGTCCAGCAATTGGTTTGATTCGATCGGCCAATTTTTTTCGGGAATCTAGGGCAATCGAAAAAATATCTCTACTCGGGTACGAGCGCAAACTCCAAGTGAAACGCTCTCCAATTAGACTTCTTCATGCTTTCCAGAATCGTTGGCGCTTCGCGTAGATATAATTCAATTCACATACTGGAAATAGTCGTAGATAGAGCGGGCGATTGTGCCTTCGCGCTGCTTCAGGTCAATTTCAGGCACATCTTCGCTGCCGCGTAGGCCAAAAATGGTGAGGACGATGTGCTGGTTGCCTTCATAGATGATGGCGGCATCGTTGCGGGTGTAGCCGATTTCTCCGGTTTTGTGGGCGACGACAGTGCCGGAAGGGAGATAGCGCGGGATGCTGTCGTTGTATTGCTGGAGCTTGAGAATTTCGAGCATGTCATGGCAGGATTTTTCGCTCGCCGCTTCGTTGCGAAAAATTTTGACGAGGAGCTCGGAAATGCCGCGCGGGGAGGCGTGATCGCGCGGGTCGTCCAAAAAAAGCTTGTCGCTTTTTTCTATTTGAGCGCGAGTAAACGACTCAAAAAACGAGGGATCTGAGAGCATTTGCGCCAGGGTGAGTTTGCGGACGGCAGGGTCGCCGTAAGCCAGCCAGTCCGTGATGATTTCAGAAGTGGGACGATCGACGCGAACATCTTTAATGGCGAGAGTCGTAAGCATAGCGTTGACATTTTTCGGCCCTACGATGCCGAGGAGTTTGTCGGTGGCCGTGTTGTCGCTCACGACGATCATCATAGTTAGAAGGTCGTGAAGGGTCGGCTTTAGGCCGGGAGTCATGTACATGAACAAACCGCTGCCGAGGCGGCGGTCGGCTTCAGTGAGGTCGATGCGATCGGTCAGGTTGAGGCGGCCCGCATCGACTTCGCGAAAGACCTGCACCATGATGGCAATTTTGTAGACGCTCGCCATGGGGAATTTGTCATCGGCTCTGTAAGAGACTTCGGCGCCGGTCTCGATATTTCGGGCGTAAACCCCGATGGTTCCGGGAAAGCTGAGGGCCAGTTCGGCGACGTGTGATTGGAGACGTTCAAGGCCTTTGGGCTTTTCGTTTTGGGCTTTCGATGGCGTGATCGCCATGAATAAGGCGATGAGTGCGGCTACAGTGCATCGGTCGGAGGGAAAGATGCGCATGGGGAGGGCCTCTTTCGAAGAGCAGACGCTAGTCCGCTAAATCCTGAAACATTTGTTTCAGGCGGTGGAATTTAGCGGATAGAGAGGCAGGATGTCAACAGCCGCACTCAGTTCGAGCGAGAGTGGTCGAGTAGCTTTCGTGTTTTAACCGCGACGGGAGCGCCATTTTGGAAGAAATCAACTCGCGAGCGAAGACCTTAATGCAGGCTGGCCCAGGAAGCGTTGCTGTGTTCTGTTAATTCCTCCGCCAGCACACTCAACGCATTGCCGCGTCCAAGGAATGGCTTGGAGACGGTTGTTGGGAATCGTCGTTTCACAAGTGACGCAAACTCCGTATTCGTTTTGAGCGATGCGTTCCAGTGCTTGCTCGATTTCGGAAATGTTGCGGATCTCACGGTCCATTGTGATGATCGCGAGCTCGCGATTGCCGTTACGTGACGCCTGCATGGCTTCGTCGTCGACATCATCTTCAATGATCATTTCCTTGCGCAGCAGATCTAAATGACTCTTTAATTCTGCTAATCGTGAACGAAGCTGGTCCTCGAGGGCCTTCGTTTGTTTTGTCTGTTTACTGTTCTTGGTGGTTGGCATCGCTTCTTCTCCCAGGTTAGGCGCTCCGATTTGCAGGCTTTCGCAAATTTGATTCGCGGGCAATCGGATATATCTCGAATGCTTAAGGAGTTTCACTCCGCTCATTTTGTTGGGCCATACCTGAAGTTACCTACTACGCGGAGCACAATGCTGGAGACAGGATTCCTTTAGGGTTTGGTGAGCGCGGTGGAGGGAAGACTGAGGAAGCGTCACACCACGAAAACCGCTTGGTGAGTTGCAATTCAAGGGTGAGTCATAGCCTGTGGGAATAGCAGGATAATCACAGAGCGCGTTTCTACAGTAATCGCCCTATAGCGTAAGCAAGAGTTCTGGAGGATTATCTCGAACTTGCAGTACCTTTAGTACGGAAAAAATACCATGGTGGCGTTAATTGAAAGTTTGAAAAGTACCCAACACAGTTGTGGCAGGAAGCCCTGACAACGGAATGGAGCGCATCGTATGAACGTGAAAACCAAAGAGTTGGAAAGTCCGGCCGAAAAAGCTACGGTCACACTCCCCGCTACCGTCGAAAAGATCATCCGTTCCTTCGATCCGGATGAACCGGACAAGGCGCAGATCGCCGTAGAAGGGGCCGAAGAGCTATATCGCGAGATCCGCATCGAAAACACGCTGCAAGACGAAGCGGGTAACGAGGTTTGTCTAAAAAAAGGTGCTGAAATAGAAGTTACGATCGCCGCCGATTCGGATGCAACAACACCAAAGAAACAACCAGATTCGGAAGAGCCAGGTTCGCCCTCACAAGAAGACGGTAAGAAAAAAAGCAGATAATCGGGCTTATTTCCTATGCTTATGCGCCGACTACATAAATCAGGGTATTGCCCGGGCTAGAGCTGCCGGTAGGCTTGATGCGGGTGTCAGGCCAATGGCGAAATGGGTCTTGAAGTGTAAGGGTTGCGAGCAGCTATTCACGCATTCTGAAATAGGAAACACACTGGCAGACTATTTTCTCCCCGAGAAACCTAAGTTGCCGCCGGAAGGTCTAGAGATGGAGTGCCCGCATTGCAATACTAGGGCTGCCTATCAACCAACCGAACTCAGATACAACGAAAGTTAAGAATGCCAGCAGAGGAAAGCGAGGCACGTGCTTTCCACGAGCAGTGAGACCAAGTGCGTCTGCTAGCGAACCATCGCGGGCTATCTGGTTTACCGACAGGCTGTGTGCGTTTCTTCAGGGCTCGGGCGGTGGAGGTACGGGCGGAGGGTCTGGCGGGGAAAGGCCGAGGGCGTCGTTAATGGTTTTCAAAAGGACGGGCACGTCGACCGGCTTGTGAATGTAGGCGATTGCACCAGCTTTCAGGGCGGCGTCTCGATTGCCGATCGGTGTGCGTGAGCTGAGAACGATGACGGGTATGGTACCCGTGTTGATCAGCATAGCGAGTCGCTGCAGGACGACAAAGCCGTCGCCGGCAGGGATGCCCAGATCGAGGACGATGAGATCAGGCTGCTCTTTGCGAGCCGTGCTGATGGCAGTTAATCCATCGCGTGCAGCGACGACTTCAAAACCAGCAGACTTGAGGCGGCGGGCAAGAGCGGTGAGCTGAACGACCTCATCCTCAACGATTAAAATTTTCTTTCCTGCCATTGCAACGCGTAGCCTCTGCCTTCACTGAGATATCAGGTGTTGCATGCCCCGCAAGCGGAACTGTGTGCCGTTCCGTCCTGAGTATGCGTTTGTCAGGCGAAGATTACCAGAGAGATAGCAGAGCCGGGGATGAAGAGAGAGCAGGAGAGTAACGGTGCCAGAGTGGAACGTTGGGTTGGAGAGGAGCGGCGAATACCAATACGGGAAAAGGCATTGTACAATCCGACGCAGCGGAGTCTAAGAAGTGGATCAGACGGGGGAGGATGACGGATGAAAATGGGGCGGTGGTTGACGGGGATTGGAAGTGTAATTTTGTTTTTGACAGGGATCGGGCATGAGGCCCTAGTCGTGCAAGTGCAAAAAATGATCGTGGAGAACGGGATTAAAGCGCCGATGGATGCGATATTGAAAGCCACCTGGCTGGCGTTTGGGGGTGAGATGGTGGCGCTGGCCGTGATTGCGATAGTAGCTAGCGCGATGGACCGGGGAGGACGGATCGTCTTGGTATGCGCGGCGACAATGATTGTGAATGCGGCAATGCTATTTCATTTTATAGGGGCATTCTTTGGCGTCTACGTGTCTGTGGTCGTGGGGCTGCTGTTTCTGACGGGAGGTTGGCTTCAAAGCAAACAAACGACATGAGAATGGCTGCGGCTAGCAGACTCCGGCCAATTTGTCGGTTGCGGTGATGGGGGCGTTGGGCGAAAATTGTGGTTCCTGCTGAACTGCCGAGAGTCCCCACAAGAAGGAAGGCAGGGCAGTACCTGCATTCCAGTGCAAGTAAAGAAGGACAAAGACAATGGCGCAACAGATAGGCGAACTCAATCCACCCTACCGATTAATGCTGACGCCGGGGCCGTCGTCGGTGGACCCGCGGGTGTACCGCGCGCTGGCGACTCCGCTGGTGGGGCATCTCGATCCGTGGTTTAAGACGTGCATGGACGAGACGCAGATTTTGTTGCGGCAGATATTTCAAACGGAGAATCGGTTGACGATGCCGCTGTCGGCGTCGGGCTCCGGCGGGATTGAAGCGTCGGTCCTTAACGCACTCGAAGAGGGCGATGAGCCGATTGTGGCGGTGAATGGAGTTTTCTCCGAGCGGATGTTCGAGATTGCATCGCGGGGAACTTCGAAGGTGATTAAGGTGGAGGCGCCGTATGGATTGCCCGTGGATGCCGAGGATGTTCGGCGAGCGGGCAAGGGTAAGAAAATCAAGATGATCGGATTTGCGCAGGGCGAGACTTCGTCGGGCGTGCTGACGAAGATTGATGCATACCGAAAGGTTGCGGATGAATTCGGAGCGCTGTTGGTAGTCGACACGGTGGCATCGCTGGCGGCAGTGCCATTGAACGTGGATCGCGAGCGGATCGATATTTGCTTTAGCGGATCGCAGAAGGCAATTAGCGCGCCGCCGGGGATGTCGCCGATTACGGTGAGCCCTGCGGCGGAGGAAGTTTTTCGGAAGCGCAAGACGAAGGTGCAGAGCTGGTACTTTGATTTGACGACGGCGATGAATTATTGGGGAAAGGAACGGCTTTATCACCACACGCCGCCCATATCCTTGATATATGGATTGAGAGAAGCAATGCGGATTGTTGTTGAGGAAGGTTTGGAGAATCGCTGGGAGCGGCATCGCGTGAATCAGCTGGCATTGATCGCGGGTATTGAGGCGATGGGCATGGGGTTGCTGGTGAAGAATCCGGCGGACCGGCTGCCAACCGTTACAGCGGTGATGATTCCGAGCGGAATCGATGATGTTAAGGCGCGGAATCAGCTTCTGGAGGAATTCAATATTGAAATCGCGGGCGGGTTTGGGCCGGTGAAGGGGAAAATCTGGCGGGTGGGCTTGATGGGTTATTGCAGCCAGAAGCCGTTCGTGTTGTTGTTTCTTTCGGCGTTGGAGAAGGTGTTGCAGGATCAGGGTTATCGTGCGCCGGCGGGTGCTGGAGTGGCAGCGGCGATACAAAATTACTCGCATGCGGAGACCGCGGCGGCCGTAAGCCGATAAGAAATAACGAAGCAAAGAAGAGACCTAAAGAGGAAGGAGGGGAATTGTGACGACACGGCCGGTGCTTGCGAATGCTGGGACGATGAGCCAGTTTGTCGGGACGTTTGAAGTGACTTCGAAATTGAGCGGAAAGGTGTATCAGTGCCGGTTTTCGCACATGTGGAATGGAGTGGCGACGCGGCACAGCGATACGATCGACACGAAGTTTTTTGTGGAGGGCGGGGCATACGTCGTGGGATTGGCACACACCGCGTTTGTGAAATTCCGCGATAAGACGGGGCGTGATTTGACGGACCGCGAAGCGAGTTTTGTCGCAGCAGAGTATTTGCGGGAACGACTGGAAGAAGAAGATGAGCGGCCTTTGTATGATGTACCCGAAGCGGATGTGCTGAGGTTGATCGAGCAGATCGGAATTAAGTAGTTGGTTTTGTTGGTTTTTATGTGTCCGGTAAATGCGCTGGCGTTGTCGCGGCCCATCGGGCGGGGCAATACCCGCCCCTACAAGATTCCATCAAACTGCTAATCGCCGGGTTCGACGTGGAAAGCGGCTAGGCGCGGATGATGCAGGCCGTCGCGGCGTACGAAATAGATCACCAGAAACATCAAGAGCGATCCTGCCACCATTACCGCGACGGCTACCTGCAGGCCAAGTTGAAGGTCGCTGGCGTCAGAGATTTTCCCCACTAATTGAGGTCCTAAAGCTCCCAAAAGTTGAGTGACGAACATGTACACGCCGATGGCTGTGGCGTGTGCGCGTTGCGGCGTTAAATCGCATAAGACCGCGGTTACAGGGCCGTGATACCAGGACATAAAAAACCCACCGATAAAGAGGGCGACGAGGAAGACCCATTTTTCGTCGGATTGTATGGCAAGAAGCACGAAGGGAGCAGCAAACAAAAAGGCGGCGGCGATGACGAGGATGCGACCATAGGGATATTTTTTTTGGATGCGGTCGGCAAGATAGCCTCCCGTGAGAACACCGAGCAAAAGGGAAAGAAGAGCAACGACGGCGAGAGAGAGCGCCGCCTCGCGAAGACTGAATTCTTTGTAGTTGACCGCAAAATCGGTGCCCCAGGTGAGGAGAGAGACGCTCGCGAAGGTGATCATGGTGCCGGCGACAATCATCGCTAGATAAGCGGGGACGCTGAGCAGACTGGACAAGGGCACGACTTCCGAGCGTGGCCTGCGCGGAGGCTCGGGCAATTTGAGAACAAGAAGCCCGGGTATGAAGCAAACCAAGCCGACGATAATAAAGGTAAATTTCCAACCATGTATTTCGCCCATGATGCCGCCAAAGGCGAGGCCGGCGGCTCCGCCCAGGAGCATGCCGGAGGCAAAAATGGACTGAGACATCGCGCGACGCTGATAGGGGAAGGAATCGGAAATCATGGACTGGGCGGCGGGGGCGTAAGCTGCTTCGCCAACACCGATGAGCGCCCGCGCGATGAGCAAAAGCATGAAAGAAGAGGCGAAACCGCAGGCAATGGTGGCGAGGCTCCAGACAGCGACGCCGGCAGCGATGATCTGAGTGCGGCTCATGCGATCCGCCAAGAGTCCGCATGGGATACTAGCGACAGCTAGGACTACGAGAAGCCAGGTTTGCAGGGAACCGAGTTGTGCGTCGGATAAGTTCATTTGCTGGCGGAGAAGGGGGAGGAGCGGGACAACGACCTGGCGATCAGCGAAGTTGACAAAGTTGATCAAAGCAAGTACAGCAAGAAGGCGAATTTGGTAGGAAGATAGCGGAGTGGGATTCGACGCCATAGTTGATTTGCTCAATTGTCCGAGAGCGACCTGGTTCGTAAGAGTCTGAGAGATTATATACCGCGCATGAAATCCGTCACTCCTTCGAACACTACAACAAGTGGCCAGTTAACCACCGTACTTTCTTACGGAGCGATTCTACTTTTAGGGTACTTCGTGTTCCTGATCGTGGAGCCGTTTCTGGTACCGCTGGCGTGGTCGGCGGTGCTGGCGATTTTCTTTTACCCGCTGCACGAAAAAGTCCTGCGGAAAATGAAGCCCACCCTTGCGGCCATGACGAGCACGCTGGGGGTGACGTTGTTGCTGATTGTCCCAGCAATCGTTGTGTCGGTGCTTACGGCCCGGCAAGCGCTGGTGGCCACCGCGCAGATACAGAGCCAAATGGCCGTACATGGACAAGGCCCAAACGAAGGACTTGTGATGCACGCCGAGGAATGGATTCGAATGCGGCTGCCCGAATCGTTGCAGAGCATCGATTTGTCGGATTCGGTGCAGCAAGCCGCGGAAAGAACGGCGGCGTTTCTTGGGGGAAGATTTACGGGGCTGTTGAAGAATTTGGTCACTTTCTTTGTGGACCTGTTCATCATGATTTTTGCTTTGTTCTTTATGTTTCGCGATGGCGAAGAAATCGTGCGTGGAGCGAAACACCTGCTGCCGTTTGATCAAGATATACAGACGGACATGTTGGAAGAATCCAAGGAATTGATTTTTGCGAGCGTCGCGGTGGGTTTGCTTATTGCGGCGATTCAGGCAGTGCTGGGGGGCGTGTCGTTTGCACTCGTGGGGATTGGGGCGCCGCTCTTCTGGGGTGTACTGATCGGTTTTTTCTCACTCGTGCCGGTGGTGGGTTCATTACTGCTTTGGGGGCCGGCCGCGCTTTGGCTGGGATTCAACGGTCATTGGGGGAAGGCATTGCTGGTGGTCGCGATTTGCGGCGGTGTGTCGACGGTGGCGGACAATATCGTACGGCCGATGCTGTTGCGGAACCGGACACGGCTCAATGAGCTTCTGCTGTTCATTGGAGTGTTGGGTGGTTTGCAGGCGTTCGGGCTGCTGGGATTGGTTGCTGGACCGACAATCGTCGCGGCGGCGATGGGAGTGTTCCGCGTCTATATGGAGCATCGCGATGAATTGGCAGCGAACGGCGCATGAGAAATGGTAGTAGGTCTCGGGTGAACGGAGAATTGCGCGGGAGCACTCGCAAATTAGCAATTCCAGGAACAAGGCTTTAACGTTGGGAAACGCCGACGGGGAAACTACAGTCGGCACGGCACGGGTGTGCTAGAGTACCCGGCTCGGATGACTTTCAAGGACCTAAAACCGGCTGCAACCGCTGCAGAGCTGGCGCCGACGAAATTGCGCTGGCGGTGCGAGCTTCCGCGCATACCGTTTGAAACCACGGCGCAGGCAGAATTGCGCGAAGGATTCATCGGACAAGAGCGTGCGCTTCGGGCGCTGAAGATGGGTGTGGAGTTGTCTGCGCCGGGATACAACGTATTTGTGTGCGGATTGGCGGGAACGAGTCGAGGCGGTACCATCGCCAAGATGATTGAGGACTTGCACCCACGAACGAAGCCTTCGTTGGACCGATGCTACGTCAACAATTTCAAGATTACGGACAGGCCGAGGCTGCTCTCTTTGCCTCGCGGGCAAGCTAACGCCTTCAAGAAGGATATGCAGGCGGGAATTGATTTTCTGCGGCGAAGGATCCCACAAGTGTTCGAGGGCGAGCCTTTCCAGCGGCAAAAGGGAAGGATCGTCGAACGGTTTACAGTGCGTGAAAAAGAGTTGATGGACGATTTTACACGGCGAATTGCACGGGAGCAATTTGCGCTGGGGCACATGCAAGTGGGAGCGGTGGCGCTGCCGGAGATTTTTCCGGTGCTCGATGGACAAATGGTGCCCATTGAAGATATTTCGAAGATGGTGCACGAAGGGAAGCTCGAGTCGACGGTGGCGGAGGATATTGAGAGAAAGTACGAACAGTTTCGGCAGGAGTTTACGGTTGTTTACCGGAAGACGCTAACGCTATCGAGGGAATTGGCGAGCGAGCTGAGCTATTTGGAGCAAGAGGCGGCGTCGGTATTGGTTGACGGTGTGATTGAAGAATTAAAGGAAAAATATCCGGGGACGAATGTCGCGGAGTATCTCGAAGAAGTACGGCATCACCTGCTGGACAATCTGGATCCCTTTAAGGAGCGGGAAGGCGAAGGCGAGTCGGAGGGCGATACGCCAGACGGGTTGCCGAAAATGCCGGGATCGGGCGGGCCGGAGCGCGACCCGTTCCGTGTGTACGGCGTCAACGTGATTTTGGCGCATGGCGACGATGAGGAGTCGCCGGTCATTTTCGAAACCACGCCAACATATGCGAATTTGTTTGGGACGATTCAGCGGGCTTATGACACGCGCGGCGGATGGACGAGCGACTTCATGGATTTGCGCGGTGGCTCGCTACTGAGAGCGGACGGCGGATTCTTGATTATGTATTCGCTGGAAGCGCTGTCGGAAGTAGGAGTTTGGCGTGCGCTGAAGAGAACCTTGAATCACAACCGGTTGGAAATCCAGCCGCTGGAGATGTTCTATCCGTTCGGCGGAAGCGCACTGAAGCCGGAAGCGGTGGAGATCAACGTCAAGGTGCTTCTGATCGGCGACCGGCAGCTGTACGAGATGTTGTACGAGTATGAGGAAGACTTTCAGAAGATTTTCAAAGTGCGCGTGGAATTTGACGAAGAGATGCCGATGAGCGACGGCGTCATCGCTGAGTATGCGGGGAGATTGCGCACGCTCTCCGAAAAAGAGGGCCTTTACCCATTCGATCGCGGGGCATTTGCGGCGATGCTCGAATATGGAGTTCGCAAAGCGGGGCGGCGGAATAAGGTAACAGCGCGGTTCGTCGACATTGCGGATTTGGCGCGCGAGGCGCACTACGCTGCCGCGGCCGCCGGCGAGAGAGTGGTGCGCGCGGCGCACGTGAGAGACGCGCTGGCTTCGAAGATGGAGCGGCATAACCTGATTGAAACGCGCATCCGCGAAATGATTGAAGAGGGTACGCTGCTCGTCGATGTGGCTGGGGAGCGGGTGGGCCAAGTGAATGGCTTGAGTGTGCTGGAAATCGGGGGGTATTCGTTTGGGAAGCCTGTGCGCATCACGGCGTCCGCGGCCCTGGGCAAGGCCGGGATTATCAACATAGAGCGCGAAGCAAATTTGAGCGGGCGGTTTCACGATAAAGGCGTGCACATCATCTCCGGGTATTTGCGTAGCCTGTTCGCGCAGGACAAACCCCTGTCGCTGGCGGCCAGCATTTGCTTCGAGCAATCGTATTCAGGAGTGGATGGTGACAGCGCAAGCTCGACGGAAATTTATGCTTTGGCTTCGGCGCTTTCCGGAATTCCTCTGCGGCAGGATATTGCGGTGACGGGTTCGATGAATCAGCAGGGAGACATTCAGGCAATCGGTGGGATCAACGAAAAGATTGAGGGATTTTTTGATGTGTGCCGGATTAAAGGGCTGACGGGGACTCAAGGTATTATCATGCCTGAGTCTAACGTCGAGGACTTAATGCTGCGTGAAGACGTAATGGACGCGGTGGCGGCAGGGAAGTTCCATATTTGGCCGGTGCGCAGGATAGAGCAAGGAATTGAGATTTTGACGAAATCGGCAGCTGGGCGACGCAACGAGGATGGCACGTTTGAGGCAGGAACTGTGTTTGGCGTGATGAATGAGAAGTTAATTGAGATGGCGAAGACGCTGAAACAGTTCGAATAGCATTTCTTCAAGAATTCCAAAACACAGAAAATTCAGCCGTAGAGAAATTAATAGGCCGGAGGTCTGTCAAAAAGGAAAACGCGGGCAGACAGACCGACGAAAAAGGCGAGCAAGAAAAGGTGGACAGACAGGAGTGTCTGTCCTACTCGGGGGGCGGAGAAACGTAGGCTTGGCGATGATCGATGCGATAGGGTGAGGTGATTGCTGGATCGGAAGCGGCGTTCGGAGCGTTCGCGGGGATAGAGCCAGTGACGCGGACGTCGATCAAATGTAGCTTTGCGTCGCGCGCGGGTGGAACGAAGCCTAGAGTGTATTCGTGGCGAACGAGCTGCGCGATCTGGGTGAAAACGGCGGCAAAATCTTTTGTGGTTTCCGGGAAGTAAGCGCGGCCTCCGTTGGCTTTTGCAATCGCTTTCAGTTCTTCGTCGGCCTGGGCAAAGCCTTCAGCGGCTATCTGAGTCTTGTCCGAAGGAGGTGCTCCCTTCTTCGAATGTTTTTTATCGGGCGGTTGTGTGACGCGCAGTTCGCCGCCGAGAGAGATGGCCAGCACGCGGACGTCAGTAGATCCGAGGCGGGCAAGAAGGTTCTGCCCTGCGGCGGAAGGAGAGGTATCGAACCCCGTCGAAAGCAAGACGAGGGATTTCTTTCCCGGAACGTGGGCTAGCCAATCGAGAGCGGAGACGAGACTGGAGGCGAGATTTAACTGGCCGAATCCGAGATTGAAACTCAACTGGTCCAGTGCGGCAGCTGCGCTGCGTTTGTCTGGAGTGTATTCCAGTATGAGTTCTGGAGCTTCGTTGTAACGGGCGATGGCGACGCGGTCGCCGGGCGAAAGGCCATCGAGGAGGGCATGGATCGCTTGAAGATGGCCGCCCTCGATGAGATACACGGCTGGGCCCGCTTCAATGAGGAGCAGGATCTGGGCAGGTTCGTCCACGGTGAGGAAATCCGTGATGGGTTGCTCGATGCCGTTGTCGAAAAGGTGAAAATCCTCGCGGCGAAGACCGCTGACGAATTGGCCACGAGCGTCGGTGACGATGACTCCGACATCTACGCGGTCTACGCTGATGCGTATGTTGGGAGTTGACTGGTCGAGCTGTTGCGGAAGAGTTATCGGCGCAAGCAAAAGAATGCAAGGAATAAAGAGAAATGCTCGGTATCGAGAGGAAAGAACCATAGGCCGATTTGGCATCGTAGAATGGCGGCGAGAAAGACAGAAGCCCTGTCCCGCGCAAAGTTTCCAGAACGCGGAACAGGGCTTGCGATATGTGCCTAGCTTAAGCCGACGCCTAGGCTAGGAGGGTTTTGTCGGAGCCGCGGCCGGCGCTGCCGCAGGCGCTGAAGCAGGAGCGGCGCTTGCGCCTTGTTCCTTGGGTGTAGAAAGATAACCAGTGGCTTGGTTCTTGCCGACGTCGAAAACCACGATTTCGTAAGGAGACATTCTTGAGGCGCCTTTGACGTAAAACTGTATAGGCTCGCCGGCGGTCTTGTCCTTCTTTTCGATGGTGCGGTCGTCCACCAATACGGTCAAGGTGTACTTGGATTTCTTGGGGTCCGTCTTGCTAAGGGTGAGCTGTGTCGGCCCGACCTTTTGGCCGTTCTTCGATTTCGTGAGCGTGAATTCGTAGTAGTTGCGGTCACCGCGGCGCTTCAACTCTTCGAGGTCGTCGTGGTTGCGAGCGATGAGGCCGCTCATGACGCCTTCGTCACCGGTGACGCGCTCCAGTTTGCCCTTGGTGACTTCGAGATCACTCTTCGTTGCTTCAAGGTCCTTTTTCGCTCCGCCAACTTCGGTGGCTACAGCACCAATCTGTTCCTGGCTTTCCTTCTTAACCTGAGACAGCTGGGCAGTGAGCTTTTGATCCGCTTCCACCTGCTCCTTGCGAATGGATTCCGCGCGGCTCTTAGCCTGCGCTAGCTCCGCGACAGTCATGCCCATTTTTTGTTCCGTGACTTCGATGTGACCCTTCAAATCGGCGAGACGTGCATTGGCTTGCTCAAGCTGGGCAGTCAGGACCTTATCCTGGTCCTGTTCTTTAGCAAGGCTTTGCTCAAGCCGGGTGATTCCGGAATAACCGACATAGCCAAGCGCGGCTATTACAGCAGCAAGCACGACAAAGAGCGCCGCGATCCAGCGCGGTGTTCCCGTGGATTCGTAACGATACGACTCTTCCGGACTCGGCACATTTGGAGAAATGCTCATTCCCCCTCCTCAGTCATGGCTCCAGCCTGGGTTCTGGATGCCTGTAAAATTATCTCCCGCAACTCGCGCCGTGTCTACGGCACTGTCAGCGGGATTTGGATCTCTGCGTTCGAGCCTTCCCCCGGGCCTTGCGGCCTGGAGAGCGCTCCGGCCAACGGGCAAAGATCGAAGTTGTCAAACCGCCGCGGGGCGTAAATTCGCCGCGCACCACACACCACTCCGGACGAATTGCATCGACAATATCATGAAGAATCTTGTTCACGGCATTTTCATAGAAGATGCCGAGATCGCGGTACGCGAGAAGGTACATCTTTAAAGCCTTGAGCTCGATGCAGTCCTTGCGCGGCATATATTGGATGGTGATAGTGCCATAGTCGGGCATCCCGGTTTTTGGACAAACGGATGTGTATTCTGGAAAGCGCGTGGTAATGACGTAACCGGGGTATTGATTGGGCCAGGTATCGAGCTTGGGTAATTTTGTTTCGATGCCCGCGCGGGCGTGATCTTCAGTGTAGTCGGCCATGACGGTTCCTATTGTACGTTGTTAGGTGACTTTGAGGCGACAGCCTCTTGCCGAAACAGGACACTTCTTCTATCCTCTTGCGAAGAGGACCTGCCAGAATTTTTCGATGAACTGTCCAGCGTGTCAACGCGGGGCTTGCCGGCGATCGAGGCGGCGGTCCGTTTTTGAATATATGTTCAGCGCTGTGGGTGTAATTCCTTGGCGATGTACGGCCTGTAAAACACGCTTTCACGCGCGAGCCATACCTCTGCGACACCTTCTTTATACGCGATGCAGCATTTGCGGCAACCTGGAACTGCAGCGAATCGCGGCGGAAAAAGTTTTTGGAGTTACATCCGTGGTGTGGCGTTGGCTGGGACTGCCTGCCGCGCGATGCGTGCCGTGCCGGCACAATTTTTTCGCGGTACGACCGATGCTACCCGCGGAACAGGTAAGCGCGATAGCAGCGCAAGACGGCGCGACAAAATACTAATTTAGTAGCTCAACGAGTCCTCATTTAGAGTGCTCGCCAAGACATATCAGTACTGCACGCCCCGTACTCTTTGCAGTCTTTCCCAAAAATGCAAACCCTCCTAGCCTCATTGGACACGGGAGGTGTCCATGGAAACGAGCATACGAGTCTTGGTGGCCAACGGTCCCCGGCTGTTCCGGGAGTTGGTGATTTCGACCCTCTCGAAGCATGCTGAGATCCAGATCGTGGGAGAGGCGAAGGACAAGAAAGATGTTCCATCTTTGGTGGCAGAGACAAAACCTAACGTTCTCTTGATTGCGCTGGATGAATCGCGCCGGCGTCCGCCCATGTGCGATGAACTTCTACGCAAGTTTCCGGGATTGCGGATTGTCGCGCTAGCGCCAAACACGAATTTGGGAATCCTGTACTGGGTGTCGCTGAAAATTCATTCGACAACGATGGGGTCGAGCAAAGATGTCCTGCTAAAAGTGATGCGAGACAGCGTATCGGAAACGGAGGAGAAACTTCATGAAAGGACCCTAATTCCGACGGTAGGTTGAGTTCTCTAAACGAACAGGCGGCCAAAGAAAATTGTTATTTGGCGCCCGCACTTGGTTGATTGGTTTTATGGCGTTTTCTTGCAAGAGCCTGCGGCGCGGAGCGACACGTTCTTTGGAATCTCTGCGCCTCAAAAAGTTTTCTTAGTTCGCTTATTTGGCCGAGCCGTTTCGAAAGCAGGAAGCCTGAAGACCATTGCTTGCTCAAGCCAATGGTCCGTGCGAAAATAGGACCGCTGGCTGCTCTGCACGAAGCTTGGTGTTCGCACACACAGTCCTGCGGCGCTATCGTCTAGGGGTCTAGGACACCGCCCTCTCACGGCGGTAACACGGGTTCGAATCCCGTTAGCGCTACCAACTTCGCGCTGCAGATGCAAGGTACGTTTATTGGGATCGTGAAGTGCTTGGACGTTAGATACGATCCTCCGGTTCCATTCTAAACAGCCAGGTGTTCCATCCTGAAAAACCTGGCTAAGAGAACTGTAACAATCAGCATCCTCGGTGCCCTCCATTGCTCACTAAATCATAGTAGAGAAGCAGCTTAGTAATACGTTTTACACGTTAGGTACTCCGTACCATGAGGGTACTAGTACGGAACACTGTCCTTCCCGAAACGTGACAAGCCTCGTCCCATTTCGGACACTAGAACCATGTCAAGACCTCTTTCAGAGCTTCCAGGGTCTGAGTATTTAACTCCTTCGTTAAATACGACACCGGTCCGCCACACACGGAACACGGCAATCGTTTCCCGCGATGTTGCTGGAGAAACGATAGTGGTACCCATTTGCCGGGGTGTGGGGGATCTCGATTCCGTTTACACCTTCAATCCGGTCGGTCGAAGCTTGTGGCGCCTGCTCGAAAACAGTCATTCCGTAGAGGAATTGGCGAATTGGGTTGCCACGCATTACGAAGTGGATGCGAAACAGGCCTTGTTAGACGTTCAGAGCTATCTGGCTGAACTCCAGGAAATTGGCCTGATTCGTACGGTTTAGTAGTCCCCTCCTTCTCGGCTTGCCTTCACATGGGCACGACGCTTGAAGTGTGGGTTATTCGCGTTTCTAGCGAGTACTGAGAGTACTAGATTTACAGCGAGAAAGAGATGCTTGGATATGCAAGCGGCAGGATATAGCGAATTAACAAGTTTGGTCCACGACCGGTTCCTCGGGAAGCGCGCACCGCTTGAGGTGTCCATCGAGGTCACGCGCCGCTGTCCCCTCGATTGTCTCCATTGCTACAACAACCTGCCGATGAGCGATCACGTAGCCCGCGCTGCGGAACTCACCTTTGAAGAGCACTGCCGCCTCCTCGATGAGCTCGTCGACGCAGGCTGCCTATGGCTGCTCTACACGGGCGGCGAAATTTTCGCGCGCAAGGATTTTCTTGAGATTTACACGGAGGCCAAGAAGCGCGGCTTCCTGATCACTCTTTTCACCAACGGCACGATGATCAATGAACGCATCGCCGACTACCTCGCCGAATACCGCCCCTTCGCCATGGAGATTACGCTCTATGGCGCGACTCGCGAGACGTACGAGGCTCTTACCCAAATTCCCGGCTCCTATGACCGCTGCATGAAAGGCATTCGCCTGCTTCTGGAGCGAGGGCTGCCTCTGAAGCTCAAGACGGTGCCAACCACCATCAACCAGCACGAGACTTTCGAAATGAAGAGGCTGGCCGAGGAAGAGTTTGGCGTTGAGTTTAAATTTGATTCCCTCGTTAATCCCAGGATTGATTGCTCGCAGAGCCCTCTTGCGGTGCGTATCTCGCCCGAGCAAGTGGTCGAACTGGATTTCTCCGAACCGAAACGCAAGGAAGACTACCGGCGCATGGCCGGGCAGGAACTGTCCATGCCTTTGTCGGTGGAGCATACAGAACGGCAGAAATACACCTGCGGAGGCGGAGTAGCGGGCTGCGCTATCGATCCCAACGGAACGATGAGCATCTGCGTGATCTCGCATCAGCAAGGCTACAACATCCGGGGAGGCAGTTTCCGGGAAGGCTGGGAAGGCCCGCTCCGCGAAATTCGCAATCAGCCACGTACGCGTCCGACGATCTGCGACCGATGCCAAATTCAGTCGCTTTGCAGCATGTGCCCGGCCAACGGGGAACTCGAAAATGGTGATCAGGAGTCTCCTGTCGATTTCCTATGCCAGGTCGCGCACCTTCGCGCGTACGCGTTGGGCTACAGCGTTCCGGAACATGGGGAGTGCAAATGCTGCGAAGCCGGAGAACACCATGGCGACCTGTTGGCATCTGCTGAGCGCCTAAAGAATTTCAAACCCGATACAGGAGTTAGGTCGGGAGGCAGGACCGCTTCTCCTGTCTTGAATGTCTTGCAGCCCACATCCGGAAATAACGGCGCAGCATGCGGTTCATGCCGGACGCACCGATGAAGAAAGACGTGTGATCGTGAACGAAGAGAACGACAAGAAGCTGCTGGGGCAGAGCACGGACGGAGCTTACGAGCCTCCCAAGGTTATTCGCGTGAGTCTGCGGCCCGAAGAGGCCGTTCTCGGACACTGCAAAGTAACCGGCGCTATGGGCCCGGTGGCAAGTTCCTCCTGCCGGTCTTTCGTCTCTTGCAGGACGCTGGGATCGTGAGAGGCCGGAGACTCGAAATGCTGCCACCTCAAAAAGAGTTTTCGCCGGCGAAGGATTTCAACGGACTTGCGTTCCCGAGTGCCTCCCAGCTTGCGTATCGCATCGGTGGAATCACATTCGGTCTGCACGCCGAAGGCGAATTGCTGCTGACACCCGAAAGGGAGCTCCGTGCTTTCGCGGTCGAGACGGGTACTTCCGATGTGAACCTGCAAGTTGCGTGGGCCGACTCTCTCCGAGTGCCAGATTCCACCCTCTTGTTTCATTCGGGTGGCTTGTGGTCGCTGTTTGCCGAGCCGACCGGGTACCGCTTCAGCTTTCTATCGCCGCTTTTGGGGATGACTCCTTATAAAGAAGCCTGGCTGGATCCGGAATTTCGTTCCGGGCGCGTGTTGTTGTCGCGTCGCTACTTTGATACCGATCGCCCTGTCTATCCTCTCGAGTACCCGCTCGACGAGTTGCTGATGATTCACAGGCTTTCGCGCGGCGAAGGCGTGGAAGTGCACGCAGTTGGAATTTCGGATGAAAACGGACGCGGTCATCTCTTCCTCGGACATTCCGGCGCGGGGAAAAGCACCACCGCCCGCCTGTGGATCGATCGCCCCGGAGTGCGAATCCTCAGCGACGACCGTATCATTTTGCGCGCCCAAGAAGGCCAAATCTGGATGTATGGCACGCCCTGGCACGGAGACGCAGGCATCGCCTCGCCGGATTCCACGCCGCTCAGCGGAATTTATTTGTTGGCGCATGGAAAGAGCAATGAGAAGTTTCCACTTCCCGCAGGCCGCGCGGCAGCCGAACTCTTTACACGCACTTTTGTGACGCACCATTCGGCGGAGGGCATTCAGTTCACGCTCGATTTCCTGGATCGCGTCGCGCGCGAAGTTCCTTGTTCCACTTTTCAGTTCGTCCCCGATGAATCTGCTGTAGAGGCCATCTCCCGTGCGTGAGCGTAAGTCCATCGTAAAGCGGAATTCCGCGCAGTTCGCCGCTATCTGCGATGAGCTTCTTCATCGCGGCGCAAAAATACGCTTTCGCGCGAACGGCCTAAGCATGCGACCCAACATTCTTAATGAAGATGCGGTAGTCATCGTTCCAGCGAAGAAAGAAGAATTGCGTCGCGGCGATGTGGCATTTACCTCCGGCAAGGACGGTTTCCGCGTGCATCGTGTCACCGTCGCCGATATAGCCACTGGCAGTATCGTGACGCGCGCAGACGCCGGCCAGGAAGATGACGCCGCCACGAATCGCGTCCTCGGAAGAGTTACGGCCGTGGAGCGCAATGGCCAAACCTACTCATTCGCTTCAGCAACCCAGCGCTACGTCCACGCCCGCCGAAGCTTCGCGTATCGACTCACCCAGGCTGCGGCACTCCGCGCCACGAGGTTCGCCTCGGCCTCCGCACTTTTCGGTTTTGCAATTTTATTTGGAATGTTGGTTAGCGCTGCGCCTGCCGCGGGACAAGCTTTCACCATCTCTGACACGGCCGCGCCAACGACGGCTGGCGTCGGCCAGAACGTAACCTTCACGCAGGTTCTATCTAATGCGAGCGGCAGAAACATAACTCAGCCAATAACCGTCACGCAGAATTTGCCTGCGGGGACGACGTTTGTCTCCGCTGCGAAGACTGCTGGCAATCACACCTGGACGTGTGCGAATGCCGCCGGCGTCATCACCTGCGCCGACACCAGTGGTGCAAACTACGGCTCAGTCAATACCACTACCTTTCAAATAGTTGTTACGCTCAACTCGACCGCGGCGACCCTCGCTTCCATTACGGATACCGTAAACGCGAAGGGGAATAACACCACAACAGCTACTGGCTCGGCCACGGTTACTGTCCAGATTCCAGACATCTCCGTAACGAATAGCGACGCTCCCGATCCCGTCGATGTGGCCTCCAACATCACCTACACGCAAACCGTAACCAACAACAGCACTACGATTCAGGCCGTCGGCGCGACCTTGTCTGAAACCATACCCACCAATACGACCTACCAGTCCATCATCATTCCAACCGGCTGGACTTGCGGAACGCTTCCCGCCGTCGGCGGCACAGGCTCCATTGCTTGCTCAGCAACGGGCACGCTTGCGACGAGCGCATCATCGATATTTAGCGTAGTGGTGCAGGTGAACTCGGGAGTTGCTTCGGGTTCAACCATTTCCGATACGGTAACGGTCGGCGAAACTGGCACCGAAACCAACACCACAAACAACACCTTTACGACCACTACCACAGTTCAGATTCCCGATCTTTCCGTGACCAATACGGACGCCCCCGATCCCGTGAACGTCGCTTCCAACATTACATACACACAGATCGTTAAGAACAACAGCGCCACGGTCCCGGCGGTAGGCGCTACCTTCTCGGAAACGATTCCAACGAACACAACCTACCAGTCCATCACGATTCCGACCGGCTGGACTTGCGGTACTCTGCCCGCCGTGGGTGGGACCGGCACTATCTCTTGCACGGCTGCGACTTTCGCGGCCAATACTTCCTCGACGTTTACCGTAGCCGTCCAGGTCAACTCCACAGTCGCTTCGGGCACGGTGATCTCTGATACGGTAACAGTCGGCGAAACGGGGACGGATCCAACTCCTGCGAACAACACCGCTACGACGACCACAACGGTTTCCATTCCCGATCTCTCGGTTACTGAAACGGCGGCTCCCACCACAGTTGCGCCGAGCACGAATATCACTTACACCGAGACCGTCAAGAACAACAACACGACAGTAGCTGCCATTGGCGCCGCCCTCACGCAGACCACACCGACAGGAACCACTTTTCAGTCCATCGCTCCTCCCGCGGGTTGGACGTGCGGAACCCAACCAGCGGTTGGTGGTACCGGCTCTATCGTTTGCACGGCCACGGGAACATTTGCGGCTTCCGCCTCTGTCAATTTCAGCGTCGTCGTAAACGTGAATGCCACCGCAGTATCCGGCTCGACGATCACAAATTTGGTGACGGTCAGCGAGACCGGCACTGACCCGAACTCCGCGAACAACACCGCCACAACAAACGTGACCGTGCAAACGGCCGATCTTTCCGTTAGCGAGACGGTGGCACCGAATCCGGTCGCGACAGGCGCAAATATCACTTATACCGAGACGGTCACCAATAACACTGCAACCGTGGCCGCGACTGGCGCAACTCTTACGCAAACCACGCCCGCGAGCACGAACTTTCAGTCCGTCACGCCACCGGCCGGATGGACTTGCGGCACGCAGCCTGCCGTTGGCGCCACCGGGTCGATCGTGTGCACCGCTACCGGCACTTTGGCGGGTTCAACCTCTGTCAATTTTTCAGTCGTCGTCCAGGTTAGCCCCGAGGCCTTAGTTGGTTCGACGATCACGAACTCCGTCACCGTAAGCGAAACCGGGACGGACCCGAATCTCGCCAACAATACGGCCACGGCTTCCGTCCAGGTTCAAGGCGCTGATCTCTCGATGACGCAAGTCGCTTCGGCTACTGCCATCGCTCCGAGCGGTACGATCACCTACACGGAAACCGTAATGAACAACGGCCCGAACGCGGCCACCGGCGCCGTGCTTTACCAGCAGACTCCCCCCAACACGACCTTTGCGTCCATGACCCCTCCAACGGGATGGACCTGCACGCAGCCGGCGGTTAATGCCACTGGAACAGTTCTTTGCTCTGCAAGCGCCAACATGGCCAACAACACGACAACGGGCACATTTACGTTCGTCGTCAATGTCAACGCCGGCGCCGCAGCGGGCACGTCCATCGTCAATTCCGCCGACGTCACGTCGCAGACGACCGATCCCGTGTCCTCAAACAACGCCACCACGACTTCCGTTCTCGTCGAACTTACCGGACAAGCTGACCTTGCTCTCTCAATGACGGCATCACCAACACCCGTTTTTATTTCATCCAATTTGACTTACACCATTCAGGTTCAGGACCTCGGTCTGTCCAATACAGCAGACGGGACTTTGACGGACACCATTCCGACCGGGACGACGTTTGTATCTTCTGCCACTACGCAGGGTTCCTGTTCTGGGACGGCCACGGTAACGTGCGCTCTTGGCGCGATCACCAGGGGAACAACGATCACGGTCGCGATTACCGTAACCGCGCCCGCCAGCCCCACGACTCTGACGAACACTAGTAGCGTGACGTCGTCCACAACGGATCCCGTTTCGACCAACAATAGCGCTACGGTTCTTACCGTCGTTCAACCGCTTGTGTGCGCTTCGCCTGGCCGCGACGGTTCAGGCGGGACACTCACAGGCATCGTCAACGCCTACTATCCTCCTGCAAATACCGGAGCATTGGCGGCTGGCTCCACTTCGATTGTCCTTGGTGCAGCTGCAGCGGGCGGCGCGCAAACCAATATTGCCGTTGGCGACCTGCTCTTGTTCATTCAGGCGCAGGATGCCGCTATCAACTCAACAAACACCGGCGCCTATGGCGATGGCTTCCCCGGTGATCCCGCGTCCGGCTGGACCGCCCTCAACAACTCGGGGAATTTTGAATTTGTGACCGCAACCAGCGCGGTGACGGTGACCGGAGGCACCCTGAGCTTTCAAGGCACGGGAGCCAACGGCGGGCTTTTGAATACGTATACGAGCGCTGCTTACATCGCAGGGACCCAAGGGCAAAGGACGTATCAGGTCGTTCGCGTTCCACAATACTCATCCGCGATTTTGAGTTCTGGACTCACGGCGATGATTTGGAATGGCGCGACAGGCGGCGTACTGGCGATAGATGTCTCATCACAGCTCACTCTCGGCGGGACTGTAGCAGTTGACGCACTTGGCTTCCGGGGTGGCGCAGGAAGAATACTTGGTGGCGGCACAGGTGCTGCCACGGACTACATCACGCTCGCGACGGATGCGACAAATGGCTCGAAGGGTGAAGGCATCGCGGGAACACCACGCTATGTCGTGAACGGAACAATTACCGGCCCTGCGCAAACTGCGACCGATACTACCGTGGAGGGGCTGCCGAATGGCAGCTATTCGCGTGGCGCTCCCGGCAACGCAGGCGGCGGAGCCACGGACGCGGACCCAACAGCTAACGATCAAAATAGCGGCGGCGGCGGTGGTGGAAACGGCGGCGGCGGCGGCACAGGAGGATTCGGCTGGAATAGTGCCGGTATCGTTGGTGGTTTTGGCGGAGCGGCGTTTCCCGTATCGACGAGCGCGCTCGCCATGGGCGGAGGCGCTGGCGCTGGAACGACAAACAACGGTTCCTACTGGACTCCCAGCACGGATACCGGCAACAACAATTGCGGCGCGAACTGCACCGGAATATACAGCAGCGGTGGAGCGGGCGGCGGCATCGTCATTATTCACGCTGGATCCGTCACTGGTACGGGAACTATCACTTCAAACGGACAAACGGCTCTCTCAACAGAAAACGATGGTGGTGGTGGAGGTGGCGCTGGCGGCACTATTCTGGTGTTTGCTACTACGGGCGGCCTTGGTGGCCTGACGGCTAATGCGATTGGCGGCACGGGAGGAACCACATGGCCCGAAGAGGCGCCGAGCACTTTCCCCGGTAACCGTCACGGGCCAGGCGCGGGCGGCGGTGGCGGCGTCATCTTATCTACGGCTACGCTTGCCAGCACGAGCGTCCTTGGGGGTAGCCCCGGTGTCACGACACTTGCGAATGACGCATACGGCGCAACTCCCGGACAACCTGGTGCTGTTCTCTCTGGCCTCTCGATCACGCAGACGCCAGGCACGCAGTCTGGATCTTATTGCGCAGGCGCGGACCTTGCCGTCACGAATTCTGGCACGCCAAACCCAGTTCTTGCTGGCCCCGGGCCGGGCAATGTCATCACGTACACCCAGTCCGTGACTAACAACGGGCCGTTCGACGCGCTGAACGCAGTCTTTAGCGAAACAATCCCGGCAAATACGACTTTTCAGTCTCTGAGTTTTCCCGGTGGCTCAGGCTGGACTTGTGTTACACCCGCAGTCGGCAGCGCGGGAACGATTTCGTGCACCAACCCTGATTTTGCCAACGCTGCTTCCACCACGTTTACTGTCGGCGTTGCCGTAAACACAGGCGTTGCCGTGGGAACGGTAATCACAGATGTAGACAATGCTACCGCGGGAAACAGCGATCCGAATCTTACGAACAACTCCGCGACGGTCCAAACCACTGTAGGCTCGTCCACCACTGCGGACCTTTCGATCACCAATACGGCTACTCCCAACCCTGTGATTGCGGGAAACAACATCACTTATACGGTTGTGGTCAAGAACAATGGCGCGGCTGCCGCGAGCACCGTTGCTTTCAGCGAAGCGATTCCTGCCAATACGACATTTGTTTCTGCCACGCCGACTCCCGCGACGGGCTGGACCTGCTCTGTTGTAACTAGCACTCTCACTTGCTCGAACGCAACGCTTGCTTCTGGCGCTTCAACAAGCTTCGCGGTGGTTCTACAGGTAACCTCGGGCACTGCCTCTGGAACGGTAATCACGGACACCGCGAATGTCTCGTCAACTACGACGGATCCGAATCCGAATAACAACGCCGCGACAGCCACTGTCGTCGTGGCCACGGCTGGGCAAGCCGATCTGAGCGTGACCAGCGCCGCAACTCCCAATCCGGTGACGGACGGCAATAACATTACCTACACCCAGACCGTAATCAACAACGGTCCCGCCACTTCCGGCACGGCTACATTCACAGATGCAATTCCGACGGGCACTACCTTCGTTTCATTTACCGTCCCCACTGGCTGGAGTTGTGGCACTCTTCCCACCGTTGGTACTTCTGGCGGCACAATCACTTGCACCATCAGTTCGCTAGCCATCAACACGCCAGTCAATTTCCCGCTTGTCGTCAAAGCGAGTCTCGGTGGCACGCCTGGCACAGCAATCTCAAACACCGCCAGTATCAACGTTCCGTGCTCGTCCGTGAGCGATCCAAATTGTGGCAATAATTCCGCGACTACGAGCGTTGTTGTAGCTTCGCCGTCGCAAGCCGATGTCGCGATCATGAAAACTGCGAACCCAGATCCCGTCAATCAGGGGACGAACTTGCAGTACACGCTGCAGGTCACGAACAACGGCCCCGCGGCTGCACAGGGCGTCACTGTCAGCGATCCGATCCCCGCCGAAGTTTCCTATGTCTCCTCCTCCACGACGCAGGGCACATGCTCCTATACTGCTTCCACAACCAGAGTTAGCTGCTCTATTGGGTCGGTCAGCGTTGGAGGACTCGTCCTCATCACCATCAACGCCAGCGCCAACACATTTAACTCTTCGACCCTTTCGACGAACACCGCAACGGTCTCGGCAACCACGGGAGATCCGAATCTCACCAACAATACTTCATCGGTCAGTTCCACGATTGCCGCGCCGACCGCTGTCCAGCTGGCTTCTTTCCGCGCTTTACCGCGCCAGGGCGGCGGCATTCTTCTCGAATGGAAAACTCGCGAGGAAATTCGCAATCTCGGCTTCAACGTTTACCGCTTGGACGGCTCAGGCCGCTTGCGCCTGAATCCTTCGATCATCGCCGGCTCGGCGTTGCTAATTCGTGGCGGAAGGCCCCAACACGCCGCAAAAACTTATCAGTTGTTTGACCCCAGCGGCACACCTCAATCGACCTACGAGCTGGAAGATGTTGACCTGAATGGCACGCGCATGCAGCACGGTCCTGTCTCGGTAGATGTGTCGGCAACTCCACGGTCCGGCGCTGTCTCGCAGCCGCTTCTTTTGACGCAACTGAATCGCGCAACCACTCAGCCCGCTTTTGTCCCACGCCGCGGGCTGCCTGTGCCATCGCCCGTGATTCTAACTCCCGCGCCAGGCCAAGTGCCCACATCGCTCGACGGGGACGCAGCCGTGAAAATATCTGTCCAAAGCGAAGGCTGGTATCAAGTCTCGAAAGCCCAGCTCGTCGCCGCCGGCCTTGATCCTAACTCTGACGCCCGCACTCTTCAGCTTTATGCCGAAGGTGTTGAGCAGCCCATGTTGATTTTGGGCAGCCAAGCCGGTCCGCTCGGTCCCAATGACAGCATCGAATTCTACGGAACGGGCATCGACACGCCATACTCCGATACGCGCGTCTATTGGCTCATTCGAGGCTCGCGCCCGGGCATGCGCATCAGCTCCATTGCTGCGGCGAACGCCGGGCTTTCCGAGCAGCAAAGCTTCCCCTTCACTGTTGTGTTGCAGCAGCGCACTACGTATTTTGCGACGCTGCTCAACGGCGAAAATAACGACAACTTCTTCGGTGCTGCCGTTACATCAGAGCCGGTAGACCAGCAACTCACGGTTGCTCACGCTGATCCCAATTCCAGCATGCAGATTTCCGTCGACATAACGCTGCAAGGCGCCACCGATCAACAAGGACACAGTGTCTCCGTGTTCTTCAACGGCGCATCCATCGGCGAAATGGATTTCGCGAACCTGGCCAATGTCACCAACACTTTTTCCATCGACCGCAGTTTGCTGCAGGACGGCATCAATACCGTCACGCTGACTGCCCTGCAAGGCGATAATGACGTGAGCGCCGTGCAATCCATCGCGCTTCACTATCCGCACACCTACGAAGCCGATGCGAATTGGCTCAGAGCCACGGCCCCTGCGGGCAGCACGCTTCACATCACCGGCTTCACCAACCAGCAGATCCAGGTATTTGACATCACCAATCCTTCCGCCATCTTCCAGCTCTCCGGCACGGTTAGTCAGGAAAGCGCGAGCTACGGTGTCACGCTCGGCTTGCCGCCCGCGGCTGGGCTCGAACGCACTCTTCTCGTCTTCTCAGACGATCAGATTTCGCCGCCGTCGGGGCTGGCCTTCCACAAGCCCGCTGCCCTCGCCTCGCGTAGCTTTGGCAGCGAGATGGTGATCATCACGCATCCTGATTTCCAGTCGGCGCTCGGCCCACTTGTTAGCTTGCACGAATCCAATGGCCTAAGCGTTCAGGTCGTGACCATTGACGAAGTCTTCGACGCTTTCAACTTTGGCGAGCGCAGTCCCTTCGCCATCCGAAGTTTCCTGCAAAATGCCCAGTCGCAGTGGACTCTCAAGCCGCAATATTTGTTGCTCGTTGGCGATGCTTCCTTAGACCCGCGCAATTACCTTGGCATGGGCGATTTCGACTTCGTGCCCACGCGCATCATCGAAACCGCCGCGTTCAAGACCGCTTCTGACGATTGGTTCAGCGACTTCAAGCAAAATGGATTCGAGACCATCGCTACAGGCCGCATTCCCGCGCGCACCGCGTCCGACGCGGCGTTGGTTGTCTCTAAAATTGTGAATTATGAGAAGGGACTCGCAGGCGGGGCGTCTGGCAACCAGCAAGCTCTGCTGGTTGCCGATCAAAACATCGGCTCGGATTTCACGACCGCCACGAAGTTTGCCGCGACGGATCTGCCTTCCTCGCTCCAGCCCACTGAAATTTTTGCGGATGGGATGGATCCCACCGTCGTCGCGCAGCAGATTTTGACGGCGCTTAACAGCGGCCCGCTCCTAGTCAACTACTCGGGCCACGGCTCCGTCGAACAATGGTCGTTCGCTGATTTCCTAGATGATACTTCGGGAGCCACGCTTACAAACGGCGATCAACTTTCCGTCTATCTGCTTATGGATTGTCTGAACGGCTTCTTCCAGGACGTTTACTCCACCAGTTTGGCGGAAACCCTGCTCCTCGCGCCCAACGGCGGCGCCGTGGCAGTCTGGGCTTCCTCTGGATTCACGAATCAGCCGCCCCAGGCGTCCATGAACCAGGCGCTGCTTCAGATTCTCAAGACCAACCCGTCGTCGTCGATTGGCTCTGCGATCGTTCAAGCGAAAACAGGTGTGACGGACAATGATGTCCGCCGCACTTGGATCTTCTTCGGCGATCCGGCAATGCTGCTGCAACTTACAGGGTCGAGTTCCACGGGCCACCACCCGCGCGTGAACCCACCCGTTGTATTGAACCCTTAATCGTATTTCTGGCTGCAGCCGGTCAAGCCGCTCAGGCAATAAGCTATCTAAATAAAATCGGTGCAAAAAATCAAAGCCGCTCACTGCCCCGCAATCGGCAATCCCGTGAACCGAATTCCCGCGCTGTGCACCTTATAGCGGATGTTTATTCCCACCAGAAGCGCTGTGAGCGATTCCACAATCCGCGCATTCTCAAGTTTTCCGCCATTCAGCGCGCGCGCTCCGGGAATTTTCGCGGCCAGTTCTGACGCAATCTTTTTGGCATTCTCATCATCGCTGCATACCAGAATGTCGCAATCGACATCCTCATCTTTTGCGAGCAGCTCCGCCCCTAGGTTCTGAAACGCCGCCGCCAAGCTGACCCCCGCAGGCAACAGCTCCTTGGTTTGTTCGGCCGCCGATCCTTGCCATACGCCGATCATGCGTGTAACCGCGCCGCCCACCGTCGCTGCTAGCGGCACTGTCGTATCGATCACTACTGTCCCGAGCTTCCACGCGCTTTTCAACTGTTTCAAGAGCGCCGCACTACCGGAAAATGGAACTGTCAGCACCACCACGTCGCATTGCGACGCGACAGTCGCGTTGTCGGTTCCTTCAATTTTCGCCGAGCCGCCTATGCGCGTACGCAGCTGCGCCGCCGTCTCCTCCGCGCGCTTCGCGTCCCGTGAACCGATCACGATTTCTTCGCCAGCGCGCGCCCAGCGGTACGCCAGTCCCGATCCCTCCGGGCCAGTCCCGCCTAAGATCCCGATTTTTCTACTCATAGCCACGTTTCCTTGACGCGTTAATTTTCCGGATGCTCCTGACGGAAGTGGTCGCAGTCTTGTTCGTCTCGGCGCCTGCTCTCAACCAAAAGCTCTGATACGATAGCTTCAGCGATTTATTTTCGTATACCCGAGGACGCACGAGAGCAAACGATATCACGCAACCCAACGGTCCTACGATGGAAACTACAGGTCGATCAGAACTCTCGCAAACGCTACCCGGCCAGCACACAGACGCCCATCAGGAAATCCGCGCCCTCCTTTTGCCTATCAAAGATCTGCGAAACGCCAAGCAGCGTTTGGCGGGAATCCTGACCCCTGAGGAGCGTTTCAGTCTCGCGCAGGCCATGCTGCAGGACACGATTCTTGCCGTGACCCGAGTGCAGCGCGCGGAGAAAATATTTGTCATCACCAACTACGAGCCCGCAATGGAAGCCGCCGCAAAATATGGTTGGGAAATCTTGCGCGAGGAGCACCAAGTTTCGGAAAGCGCCTCGGTGGATTTTGCTTCGCGTCTTTGCGCCGAGCGCGGAGTCACTGCGCTTCTTCGCCTGCCTCTGGATCTTCCCCTTATCCAGCCGCGCGACATCGACGAACTCCTGGCAATCGAGTGCTCCGCTCCGGCAACAATCATCGTACCCTCTCGCGACGGCACGGGCACCAATGCGATTCTTCGCACGCCGCCAGCGCTTTTCTCATCCCATTTTGGACCGAACAGTTTCCCCAAACATTGCGGTGAGGCAGAACAGGCCGGCGCAAAACTCATCGTGCAGCGAAACGAGCGGGTGGAGATGGACGTCGACGACGAATCCGACTTGCGCGCGCTTCTGCGCCAGGAATTAACACATACATCTACAGGAAAGTGGCTGGAGGAAAGCGGCGTCGCCGCGCGTTTCAAGAATCGCGCAGCTGCAGTCTGAACCTGGGCCAATAATCTAAGCGGTTTTTTCGAAATTCAGCGCGTCCGGCGGCACTTTATTGCTCCGCTACCCCATTTCCATCGCGCCCCACACCCAGCGCGTCGGCCACTCGATTGATGTAGTTGAACCACGACGCAATCAGCGTAATCTGCAAAATTCCGCGGTCGTCGAATCCCACGGCCCGCAGCTTCGCGTGATCCTCCGGCCAAACTTTCGTCGCATCCTTCGTCAGCTTCACCACATAGTCCAGCATCGTGCGGTCCTGTTCGCTGATTGGCGCGGTCCGGTAATCCTTTTTCAGCGCTTCCACCATCTCCTGATCCAACGTCACCCTACGCAGAAACTCTGCGTGAGATTCAATTCAATAATGGCACCGGTTCGTCACCGAAACCATTGTCGCGATCATTTCATGCTGATGCCGTTTCAACGGCAATTCCGGAGACATCAAAGCCCCGAATGTGCTGAACGCATGAAAAAGCACATCGGGAAACAGCGAGTGCGAGCCCACAATGCTCTGTTCGACTCCCGCAAAAACCGTGGGCACAGGCATCGCATATTCCGCTGGATAAAACTTCCGCTCTTCTTCGATCGCCTTCTTGACGCTGTCGTCCTCTTCCATCCGAACCGTCTTGATCCAAGTCATTTGGGCAGCTCCAAAAGAATGTCGCGACAATCCACCTCGAGGGCAGCGTTTATTCTCGCAAACTCACCACCGTAAATAAAGGCGGCCGGATGCTGTGCTGGCATCCGGCCGCGGGTGCTTTGGGGTGCCTCCACGCCGCTCAATCTCGATAAGGTGGGAAGCAGTTGCTTGTTGTCCCCTTTATAGCGAGCGTCCGACGAACTGGCAATAATGCAAAACGATTAGAACGTTATTTATTTTGCAACTCCTGTAGTTTCAATGAGTTCGTGTGTTTTGCCAGTGGCCAAATTCTTATACTCCTCGTTCCTGCCGCTGGGCCACTCAATGGTCACCCGCTCAATCTTCTCGCTTTTTCCAACCCCAAACGTCACCGGCAGCTCCGATTGCGACAAATAACTCGACCCTCCGTGCACCATTCTCCATTGGCTCTGCGCGCCGTTTCCCTCTGGGAAGATCCGCACAATGGCTCCAATCGCGTCGCGATTCGATTTTGTTCCTGTGAGCTGAAAACGGATGCTGCGATTTCCACTAGTCTGATCGTTTCGGTATAAATATGCCGGTCCGTTATTTGTCGTCAGCAACAAATCCAAATCGCCGTCGCGATCGAAATCGCCATACGCAAGCCCTCGCCCCACGATCGGCGTATCAAAACCGCCGCCGATTTCCCGCGCAACATCACGGAACTTTCCACTACCCTGATTCAAAAAAAGCTGCGGCGCCTGCGCATAGCCCACATTACCCCGGATATTCCGCACCGTCTCGTCGATATGCCCGTTGGCCACCGCCAGATCGAGCCACCCGTCCAGGTTTGCGTCGAGAAAAGCGCATCCAAATCCCAGAGTGCTTCGCGTGGCGGCCCCCAGCCCAGAGGCCACGGCAATATCATCATAAGTTCGCGCGCCCGCAGACCCACCGACCGTAGAGTGGTAAAGCCCGATCATTTCGTTATCGAAGTTCGTGATCGCGACGCCAGCTTTGCCGGAGTTTTCGAAATCTCCCGTGTCGACTCCCATCCCAGCCCGGGCTTTTCCTTCCGTGCTGAAAGCAATCCCTGCTTCTACCCCCACATCTTTGAATTTTCCATTTCGCAAATTCTTGTAAAGCTTGTTGGGCTGCGTATCGTTCGCCACCAATAAATCCGGCCAGCCGTCTTGATCATAGTCAAACATGGCCACGCCCAGAGATTTCGAGCTGCTGTCAAAGATTCCGCTCGAAGCTGTCACATCTTC
>Ga0210388_10000331_pt1 | contig 40532 bp, 26 predicted proteins | sample IncBWC19OmetaG_FD_155485 | JGI IMG/M metagenome (GOLD analysis project Ga0210388, IMG submission 155485) | Forest soil microbial communities from Barre Woods Harvard Forest LTER site, Petersham, Massachusetts, United States - Inc-BW-C-19-O ...
CGGAGTGTGTATCTGGACCATGGTCTGCTCCAGCACGCGGAACTGGGCCTGCACGAACAGCTTGGTGCCGCCGGAAATACAGAAAAAGATACCGATCAGGATGCGGGCCGCAGTCACGGGCATCCATTCGCTGGCGCGGAGCATCGTCAATGCGTTCTGGATCATTTGGGTCATTCCACAACCTCCTCAAATAGCTTCGTTAACCTGCAGCCACTCCGCCGCCAGCCTTGGGGTCGTTCGTGCGAACGATAAAGGAGAGCACGAACATTATGCTCGCCGCGATGGCCAGCACCCGAAAAATATCGATATACGCGAGTGTCTCTACCTGGCCTCTCACGGCTCGATAAAGCAAGCCATAGGCCCGCCTGGGCGCGTCGGCAACACTCGAGCCGGAATGCACCAGTCGCAGGCTGAAAGCTTTGACCTGGTTCTGTAGAGAGCGATCGAACCGAGAGGTATGCTGCGACAGCACCACCTGGTGAACTTGCGCGCGTCGCGCCAACAGGGTTGTGACCATAGAGGTTCCCACGCTGCTGCCGATATTCCGCATGAAGTTGATGATGCCGGCGACGCTATTGGCCTTTTCCGCCGGCATTCCGATGTAGCCCGCCATTGTCACGGGAACAAACAGAAGGCCAAGGCCCACGGATTGAAGCAAACGCAGGACGGTAGCCGACTGGAAACTGATCAGCGTATCCAGTTGCACTGTGGAGGCATACATCCCAATGGCCAGTGCCAGCCAGCCGGCGGCAATGATGTATTTTACTGGATATTTTCCGGCCAGTATCCCCACGATAGGCATCAGCGCCAGTACGACCGCGCCGCCACCCGACAGCACCAGCCCGGCATTCTCCGCCGTGTATCCGAGCACAGTCTGGAGAAATTGCGGCATTGTCACGAGTGCGCCGAACAGCAGGACGCCGAAAATAAACATCATGAGATTTGCAGTCACGAAGTTGAAGTTCGTGAACAGATGCACATCGATAATGGGCGTCTTATGACGCCACTCCCAAATAACCAGACCAACAAGACAGACCACCGAGACGATCACCAGACGGGTGATAAACGGGGAGCCGAACCAATCATCTTCCTGTCCCTTATCGAGCACCACTTGCAGCGCGCCCACGCCTAAAGCAAGCAGGGAGATGCCGATAAAGTCGATAGTCACGCCCGCCCTCTTCATTCGCCGGAGGAACGGGGGATCTTCCACCAGACGCATGACCAGGAACACCGCCAGAATCCCCACCGGCAGGTTGATGAAGAAGATCCAGCGCCATGAATAGTTATCGGTGATCCACCCGCCCAGCGTCGGTCCGATGGTGGGCGCCATGATCGCTGTGATTCCGTAGAGCGCAAACGCGAGGCCCCGCTTCTCCGGCGGGAACGTATCGGCGAGGATCGCCTGGGCCATGGGCTGGAGTCCGCCGCCACCGGCACCCTGAATAACGCGGAAGAGGAGCAGCATGCTCAGGCTGCTGGCGCTGCCGCAGAGAACCGAAGCCACTGTAAATATGCAAATGCAGACGATGAAGAAACGTTTTCTGCCGAACAGGCTGGCCAGCCAACCGCTTATCGGGAGGACTATAGCATTAGACACCAAATACGAAGTGAGCACCCAGGTGCTCTCATCGTTACTCGAACCGAGGCCCCCCGCCATGTATGGCAAAGCGACATTGGCGATGCTGGTGTCAAGCACCTCCATGAACGCGGCCATCGCGACCACCACGCCTATGAGCCAGGGATTAAACTTGGGCTGCCATGGCTCCGGGGTCACAAGGCGCTCCGGCACCGGGAGCACGTCCCTGCTATCGGACATCGACTTTCGGCTCCACTGACATGCCAGGTCTCAGCCGGTGGTCATCGTTTTGGTTGGGATCGATATCGATCCGGACGGGGAGGCGCTGCACTACCTTCACGAAATTTCCCGTGGCATTTTCCGGCGGCAGCAGGCTGAGCAGCGAACCGCTGGCGCCACCGATACCAGTGACTCTACCTTTGTATTCACGGCCATAAGCATCCACGCTAAACGTGACTTGCTGGCCCGATTTCATATGGCGTAACTGGGCTTCCTTGAAATCCGCCGTGACCCAGATGTCATCCAAAGGTACAACTGCCATCAACTCCTGGCCTGGTGAGACGTTGCCACCCGCCTCGACGCTCTTCTTTTCGATGACGCCGCTCACCGGAGCGACAATTATGCAGTAGCTGAGATTCAGCCGGGCCTGCTCAACCGCGGCGCGCTTCTGACGGACCTGGGCTTCGGACGTTTTGGCGCGAGCCTCCCTGATGGCAACCTGTTGCGGCGCGGTTAATGCGGACTGGATAGAAGCATCCGCCTGCTCGATGCGGGCACTGGCCTGGTCCACGCCGCTCTGTGCGACGCGGATATTGTCCTCGGCTTCGGCGACAGCTGCCCGGCGTGCGTCTACGGTCGCGTTCGCGGAGTTAGCGTTGTTAACCGCCGTATCGTAGATTTGCTGCGAAATTTCATCCTTGTCCGCCAGCATTTTGTAGCGCACCACATCGTCCGCAATCCTCTTGTATGTCGCTTCGGCTTCGCGCACATTAGCCTCGGCGGTAACCAGACGCGACCGCGCCGCGCTCAACTGACGCTGGGCGCCCACCAACCCCGCTACCGCGTCCACTTTTCCGGAACGCGTCGAGGTCAACTGGCTGCTAGTGGTGGTCGAGGTGACGGGTACATCAATGCGATAGCCCTCGTGGCTTGCCTCGCTGGCGGCCAAATCCGCCTCCGCTTGAGCGAGCGCGACGGTAAAGTCCTTGGGATCGATTCGGGCCAACACGTCACCAGCTTTCACGTAACGCTCATTGTCGACGGGCACTTCGAGAACGTAGCCATTGATCCGCGCGCTGATCGCGTTGATGTGGCCGTCGACCTGAGCGTCATCAGTGTCTTCGTAGGCGCTGAAATACTTCCACGCGTAAAACGAGCCGACGCCCGCCGCGCCCAGAACGGCCGCGAACAGAATTACGCGAATGAGCGTTCGGCCTCCCCCGTGCGGCGGAGTGCTTTCGGCCCGCCCTTGGTTAGTTGCAACATCAGCCACGGTTACTTTACCTCCATGAATGTCTGAATTCGTTCCTTGGTTGACCCGAGGGCGCGCGCCAGTTCTACCTTCGAAAGGTTGTGCGCATACAGAGCGGAGATCACGTTGTCGTTGGCGATGGCTACCGATCCCTGGGCCTGCACCACCTCAATCGTGTCGGTAACTCCGGACGCGAACCGATCTCGGGCTTGGGTCAGGGTCTGGTTGGAAAGGTCGAGGCTGTTCCTGGCAACAGCTACCTGTTTCGCCGCGGATTCCATATCGAGCAAAGCCGCCCGCACCTGATAATCAATCCGGCCACTAAGATCGGACAGCTCATCCTGACGCTCCTTCAGAGCCGCACGCGCCTGAACGACGTCGCCGCTGATTCGCCCGCCGTCGAAAATGTCGAATTTCGCGAAAGCCTGAAACGTGAACGTTCCGTGGGAATTGTTGAGCGTCGTTCCGACGACGCCGTAATCGCCGGTGACGCCAACGCTCGGATATCGCTCACCGCGAGCCGCACTCACGGAATCTTCAGCCGCGCGCAGCGAAGCTTTGGCGCTCTGGAAATCTGTACGCCGTTCGTAAGCCTCGCGTAGAGCGGTGTCCGGGGCCAGCGCAGCTAAAACTGAGTAAGGTTCCGTGTCGGCGACCGCTAACTGCTGGCCTTGCGGCAGACCAATCACTCGTCCTAAAGCCAGTTTGTCTTTGGCAACCTGATTCTCCTGAACAATCAGTTGCTGCTCTTGTTGCTCGAACTGCACGCGAGCGCGAAGTACATCGATGCTTGCCGCCGTCCCGGCGCGCTTCTGATCGGCGGTGCGGTCGTAGATGGCCTGGTCGGTCTCCACCTGGGCGTGTAAAGCCTGCACCCGCGAAGAACCGGCGATGACGAGCAGATAAGCGTTCGCTACGGACTGCACCACTAAATCACGAGCGTTTTCAAACGATAGTTGAGCCGCACGCTCACCCTCTTTCGCAGCGCGATGGGTCTTTCGCAGGCTGTAATCAAAGACGCTTAAGGAGGCGTAAGCTCGCGCATCAGTGTAGTCGAACGGGCCAACAACCGTCGGAGTGGAAAAGCCGGGGAGATGAAAGTTGATCCCGCGGGTTTTCAGATCTATTTGCTCGATGTTCCCGCTTATCGCCCCCGTCACTTGCGGCAGGAGTGCGCTGAGCGATCGCAGCCGCTCAGCTCGCGCAACTTCGCTCGCCTGTCCACTGAGCAGCAGGCCAAGGTTATTTCGCAGACCGCGCGCGATCGCGTCGTCGAGCGTCAGCGACAGCGGAGTTGGAGAAGCTACCCCCGTCGGAACGCTGCCCTGAAACTGGACCTGTTGTCCGAAGAGCGCTGAACCGGCGAACAGGGCCGCACAAGCACCGATGACCCGGCACGTCAGCCCCGCCTCCTGGCCTCCCAATCGCCCTTTCCGTTCGGCGGCAGTGATTTGTTTAGCGTGAGCGCCACTCATCACGTCAGCTCCTTATTAAGCAGCTTTCCGAACGGCGAGCAATTCCAACATTGCTTCGGCCGCAACTGTCGACGAAGCGGGATTCTGGCCAGTCAAAACCCGACCGTCAACCAGCGCGAAGGGCGCCCAGTCGGCTGCCTTCTCGTAAATTCCACCAAGTCTCTTCAGCTCGTCTTCAACGAGGAAAGGCACGATGTGAGTCAAATTGACCGCGGCTTCTTCGCCATTGGTAAAGCCGGTTACCCGTTTACCTTTGACGAGAGGTTCGCCCTGATACATGACACGATGCAGGACGGCCGCCGAATGGCAGACAGCGGCCACCGGCTTGCCGGAATTGTAGAAAGACTCGATCAGCGCGATGGCATCGGGGTTGTCCACAAGATCCCACATTGGACCGTGGCCGCCCACGAAATACACGGTGTCGAAATCCTCCGATTTCATGTCGGAGAGCTTCACTGTCTGAGATAGCTCCTTCTGTCCTCTTGCATCCTGCTTAAAGCGCACCATCGCTGGAGTCTGCTCCTCCGGCAAATCGCTCTTTGGATCAATCGGGGGCTGACCTCCTTTTGGCGAGGCCAGCGTCAGGTCGACACCAGCGTCCCGAAAGACGAAATACGGGGCCGCGAACTCCTCCAGCCAGAAGCCGGTCTTTCGGCCGGTGTTGCCCAATTGGTCGTGGGACGTTAGCACCATCAGAATTTTCATGTTTGTTGTCCTTTGTATTGGTATTAAGCTCGACTGCCAGCTTCTAAAGGCAAGTCGCGCGCCACCACGGATATGCAGAAACGAAAGCCTTAAGCAGAGACCGCCGCATGCCGTTGTTGGCCTACTGACTCAGCATGTCGACGCGATCGACTTTCCAATTCAGATGTCTCGCCCCAAGTCACGCGTATCTTTGAGATACTGCACGCGGAACGCCTGGAATTAGATCTGCTACTCAATGGAAGACATCGATGGCGCGGCTTGCATCAATTAACGTCGGACTTCCTCGTGACGTGACGTGGAGAGGCGAGAAAGTCCACACCGCGATTTGGAAGCAGCCGGTCCAGGGCAGGATTCCAGTCCGCCGCATGAATGTGCAGGGTGACGGGCAGGGGGATCTCGCCGGGCATGGAGGCGAAAACCGCGCGGTGATGGTGTATCAAACGGACGCTTACCGCTACTGGGAGGCGCAGCTCAGCCGCAACGATTTTTCATTCGGACAATTTGGTGAGAACTTCACCGTAGCCGGCCTGCCTGACGATGAGGTTTGTATCGGCGACAGATACCGCATTGGAAGCGCGCTCTTCGAAGTTACTCAACCGCGCGTCACGTGCTATCGCGTGGGTATCAGACTGGCGGAGCCGGCAATGGCTGCCCTCCTCGTGTCGCACCACCGGCCCGGCTTCTACTTTCGCGTGCTGGAAGAGGGTGAAGTCGGCGCCGGCGACGAAATCACAAAAGTGGCTGATGGCCCCGAACACATCACGATTGCCAACATTGACGCCCTCCTGTACTTGCCCAACCCCTCGCGCGAGCAACTTGAACGCTCGCTGCGAGTGCCTGCACTCAGCCAGGGCTGGAAGACGTCTTTAAAAGCAATTGCGGAGCAGAAGACTTCGGAAGGAGGGAATCCCGGACTCAAGGCTTCAAGTGGCCCGCCGCCAGCCTGGCCCGGTTTCCGGTCATTACGCGTCGCCAGAGTAGATCGGGAAGCTGCCAGTGTGGTCTCGTTGTTCATCGAACAAACAGAGGGGGCACCTCTGCCTGCAGCTCTACCGGGACAGTTTCTCGTTCTGCGGTTGCGCACAACACCCAGTGGCGCGATGCTGCTGCGGAACTACTCGATGTCAGGCGCGCCCGGCGCCAGGACTTATCGAATAAGCGTCAAACGAGAGACGAACGGGCTCGTCAGCTCGTATCTTTGCGAGCACGTACACGCGGGCGATATTTTGGAGGTGAGTGCGCCTCGAGGCGGATTTATCCTTAGATCCGGCGACTCTCCAGTCGTCTTGCTCAGTGCCGGGATCGGGGCAACGCCCGTACTTGCCATGTTGCACTCGCTGTCCGCAGCAGCGTCGCCTCGTCAGGTCTGGTGGATCTACGGAGCGCGTAACCGCGCAGAGCATGCGTTTGCAACAGAGTCGCGTGATCTCTTGCAAACCATCGCGAACGCCCGAAGTCATATTGTCTACAGCAAGCCCAATTCAGGAGATAAGCCTGGCGTCGATTACGATTCGGTTGGACATGTGGATACGCCGCTGCTCGATCGGCTGGCTGTAACTCGCGATGCGGATTTCTACCTGTGCGGTCCATCATTGTTCCTTAAGCAATTGACCCAGGGCCTGAAGACATGGGATGCCGCTTCGGCACGAATTCACATGGAGGTGTTTGGGCCGGAAGCGCCGATCACACCAGGAATTGCGCCAACGTCCTACCCGCCGGTTCACGCTCCCGTGGGAGAACCCGGCACCGGACCACAGATTTCATTCACTCGAAGCGGCCTCACGGTTCCGTGGAATTCACGGTTTTCCAGTTTGCTGGAATTTGCAGAAGCTTGCGATGTTCCCGTAAAGTGGGCCTGCCGCACAGGCGTCTGCCATACCTGCGAGTGCGCATTGATTGGAGGAACGGTCCAATATGAGCCCGATCCACTCGAGCCGCCAGCCACGGGCAACGTGCTCATCTGCTGTTCGAGACCATCTGGCGACGTCGAAGTTGATCTGTGATTGTAAGGACGCCTTGCAAGATTTCTTTCGCTAGGTCGAAGTCTAATCAGGGCACGTACGGTTTTGACGGCAAAAAAGCGATTCTTAGCCGTCTCTTAACTGCTCGCGAAGACAGTGAGCGCTGCCGGCCGTTCGTTCATGTTCGGCGTCATCGCTAGCTTCAATACTCAAGGGGCTCCATCATTAGCGACGAGAATGGGAGTCGTGACGCCGAATCCGAGCGCTGTGTAAATTCCTGCTCAGCGCGGAGCCAGTCGTCGTCGGGCGATCCCAAGGGCTCGCCCCGCTCCTCCCACAGCCGGTATGCCAGCTTCTCAATCTCTTCGTGCTGTGTATTTGAAAGTTGGTACATCGATAGAACTCCTTTAGTCCCCAGGAACATGCACCCCGAGCGCCATCGTGCCTCGAGCGCGTCTCGGAACTCGGAACAGTAGACTTACGATTTCCCCGCACAACAGGATTCGCTTGCGCGGTAGTCAATAACGAAATGCCGACACCTAAAGATCGACATGTAGCAAGTCAGCCACGGCCGACAGACCGTCACCGTGCGGTACTCCCCCCGATATCCTCCGCGTCTGCTTGGCCACAGTTATAGACGGCGAACCGGAACTCGCGCCGATCTTGAATAGGATCTTTCCAGACGGCCTCGTATACCCTCCGGCTATGCCGCGTAATGTCCCCTCAGGTCCAACAATCGCAGACAGAACCCGAGCCATTGTAATTGTCGAGTGGACCCCTGAACTACTCGCGTAACCTCTTTGGACCACTCACGTACGGACTGCCTCGCTCGTAGAAACGCAGTTTGCAATCCGTGTTGCGCGTCAAACCGATGCGCACACTCTCGCCGATGCCGGCCGTTTTCCGCCGGCTCGTCGCGAGCCACAGCGGACCGGCGGCGCACAGATCCAGACCATCTTGCTTGAAATCAATCTGCATCGCCTGGGCCAGGCGGCCTGGCCCCCGGGCTAAATCGAGCAGGGCTGCCCCGCTGCGGAAGCGTTCCATGCGATCGATTCCCTCGAGTGGTTCGAGGGCGCGCAACAGGACTCCCGCTCCGATCCCGACTGCCTCGCTCGTCACGTTCAGCATGAAGGAGGAACCGTAGGTGAAATGTACGTAAGCGTGTCCTCGCCCAAGAAATAACGAAGCATTGCGCCGCGTCTCTCCGCGAAACGCGTGCCCGGCGGCATCACCGACGGGATACGCCTCCGTCTCGACGATTCGCCCGCTGAGCCTGCCGTCGTCAGTATCGTGGACTACTACTTTGCCGATCAGGTAGCGTGCCAGCTCAACAGTATCCACCGGGAGTTCCGTTCGACGCAGACGCCGAAGGCAGCAAACGGGAATTGTCCCGCCTGCCGTTTCATTATCAGGAACTCTCTGCCGCATAGCGGAAGATCGCGCAAACAGGAGCCCCGGAAGGCATCCTGCTCTTCGGGAGGGCTTGAACGTCGCCGCCGTGACGAAGCGTTTGCACTGCGGCTGTGTCCAGGAGGTCGGCCCCGCCGTCGACTGCGCCCGAAACGGCCCCGTCCTCAGGCAGGAACAGATGTTCGACTCGGCCTGTGGAAGCGGCACGCACAATCTCGCGTATATCTGCCGAAGCGTGCCCCGTTCCGATCAGCTTGTCGAACTTCTCCAGAGCGCGACGCGCCGGCCCGGTGGTCACCGACCGAACCAGCTCCAGGGATTGCTGATACATTTCGTTCTGGCCAAGATGCCCGGGTAATCCGCGTATTCCAGGTTCCACACACGCGGGATAGGTCGTCAAACGATGGAAGAGCGCGACTTCATGTTCGACGCCCACAACAACCAGGGGTGGATGTCCATCCTTCAGGAGAGCGTTCACGTCGCGATCAATCTCACGAAAAAAATGGCCAACGTGGTCTTCAGGGTGATCGCGATCATGCACCGGCTCCGCACGAAGCGAGGATTGGGATGCGCCAGGCACCAGGCCGGCCGCCTCAGTGCCCGCGTTTTTCGGAAAACTGGCGGCCTCAAAGGATTGATTCGTGCATTTGAAGATGCGCGTGTCATTCAGTTTCAAGGCGAGAATGTAGAACTCGAGGTGCTTGCTGGCCAGCGCCAGTAGCGGGCGAAGCTGGAAGCACTCACCAACGGCGGCGACGGATTCACCGATGAGATATCGCGTGCTGAATGACTCGCACACGTCCGGCGAGCGCAAAAACATGAACGTCGCCGGCTCCTTCGAGGAATCAATCGCATTCGCAGCCGCAAGCTCCAGAGGATCGAGAAGGGTGGCAATGTCGTGCCTAGATTCGCTGACTGTCAGCTTGGTGCGAACCTGAGCAAGCGCGTCTTTGAAGGCAATTCGCGCATCGCGAGCCTCGCGCTCGGGAAGAACGATCGAGATACATGGTGGAGCAGCCGACGCAAGACCGCGCAAATTCTCGAGGGAATACCTTTCCGGTCCGGTTATCGTCATAAGTAGTTATCTTTGCGCCGTCACACAAGCACGCTAATCGCCATCGATATATTGTCGTTGAAAACGAGCACCAGCGCTTGTCCGCAGAAAACTCTAGGCCGCCATCTCTCTGTCAGCAGTCGACTGTCGGTGTCAAGCCGATGGCTTTCCCGGCGTTCCAAGCGATGGGCCAACCCCTTCACGGAGGGCGAACCCTCTGATTTCGGGAACGTTGCCGCTCCTCCGCACGGTAAGTGCGTGCTGGTTGTTTAAGTGCATTCGCCAATGCCGTGACCGCGCAAACCACCTTACTCGATCCGGCGTTGGCATCGAACCCTGCGGACTCGAACCGAACAAATGACTCTCTCCGCATCAGATATAAAGCCGTGCGATCGGTGACCAGCGCTCTCGCCGCGGGGTTCTCGGCTGAAGATCAGATGGTCCAATCCTGCCCGGAAGCCAGTCCGATGAAGTGGCATCAGGCGCATACAACGTGGTTTTTCGAGACGTTCGTGCTGCGTCCGTTTCTCGCGGACTACAAGCCCTTTCGCGACGAGTTTCGCTGGCTGTTCAATAGCTACTACAACTCGATCGGAGAGGAGCCGCCTGAGAAGCGCCTGCGCGCTGCTTTTTCTCGTCCGTCCCTCGATGACGTCATCGCGTTTCGTATGCATGTGGACGAAGCCATGGAAAAGCTCTTTGCAGGTCGGGTTCACGACGAAGCAGCGCGGCGCATCGTGTTGGGTCTGAACCACGAACAGCAACACCAGGAATTGATGCTTACCGACATTAAACACGCCTTCTTCTCGAATCCACTGCATTTGGCGCACTATGCCGCCCCGCTCGCGCCTGGTCCCGATGCGGCATTGGAGATCGGGTGGCACAGTTTTGGCGGCGATGTCATTGAAATCGGTTATCGCATAGACTCGGCCAACTGTCTGGACTTCTGCTTCGACAACGAAACTCCCCGCCACAAGGTGTACCTCGAAGCCTTCCGGATCGCAAACCGGAGCGTGACTTGCCGAGAGTATCTGGAGTTCATGTCCGCCGCCGCATACGCGCGCCCCGAATTCTGGCTTTCCGAGGGCTGGGAAGCAGTGAGGCAACAGGGGTGGCGGGCGCCACTTTACTGGGAACGTGATGCCACGGAGAGCACTGGCTGGCGCATCTTCACACTTCGCGGTTGGCATCCGCTTTCGGCGTTGCTCGATACGCCCGTGTGCCACGTGAGCTTTTTTGAGGCCGATGCGTTTGCGCGCTGGAGAGGCTGCCGCCTTCCTGGCGAAGCGGAATGGGAACTTGCCGCGAATGGGAGCTCGATTCACGGGAACTTACTCGACACCGGAAGGCTACATCCCGCAATCGCTTCCGGCGATGGTATCGAACAACTCTTCGGCGACCTATGGGAGTGGACAGCAAGTCCCTACACGGGCTATCCGGGTTACAAGCCCGTTCCTGGCGCGCTTGGCGAATACAACGGCAAGTTTATGTCCGGCCAGATGATTCTGCGTGGAGGATCCTGCGTCACGCCCGGCAGTCATTTGCGCGCAAGCTACCGCAATTTCTTTCAGCCGGCAACGCGGTGGCAATTCACAGGAATACGTCTGGCCGCCTAAAGGACCTCAAATATGAATATGACGACCGATTTTCAGACGATCGAAGCGAAGAGCCTGGCCCCCCTGGACTCGCGTGAGGAACTGATCGATGAGGTTTGGCGCGGCCTGCCCAGTCGTCCACGATCCCTTGTTCCGTGGATGCTCTACGATGCCGAGGGCTCACGTCTTTTCGAATGCATCACGACCTTGCCCGAATACTATCCCACTCGAACCGAGCGTGACATTTTGGCGAACTATGCCGAAGCGATTATCACAGCGACGGGTTCCGACTCGTCCCGGCCGTTCCGTCTGCTCGAGTTGGGCGCGGGGACAGCCGCGAAAACCGGAATTATTCTGAAAGCCGCAACGCGCTTGCGGGACGAAGTAACTTACATTCCGGTCGACGTCTCGTCTGACGCACTCGATGAGGCATGCGAGAGCATCAGTTGCCTGTTGCCGGATGTGCAGTTACGTCCAATGGTGGCGAACTACGTCACTCACCCGCCGAAGCTGGACCGGTTCAGTGGGAGCACGCTCGCGATGTACATCGGTTCGAGCATCGGCAACTTCTCGCCGAAGGAGGCTCGGAGTATTCTGCGCAATCTGAGGTCTGAGCTCAGACCCGGCGATTCCCTGCTGTTGGGGACAGATATGGTAAAAGACGAAGCGACTCTCGTGCGGGCGTATGACGATAGAGACGGCGTCACCGCCGCGTTCAATTTGAACGTTCTGCACCGCCTCAACAGAGAGCTCGGTGCGAACTTTGACACTGAGTGCTTCCGGCATCGCGCCCGCTGGAACCGCGTCGAGTCACGCATGGAGATGCACCTGGAGAGCACGCGCGATCAGTGCGTAAATATCCCGGCCGCGCAACTCAGCATTGAATTCGCGGCCTTTGAAACCATCCACACCGAGAGCAGCTACAAGTTCACCCGGAAGACGCTTGATGCATTGCTGGATGATGCCGGCTTTACGATCCAGCAGGCCTGGACGGATTCGCGACAGTGGTATACGCTTACGCTCGCGCGCGTTCGGTAATACGTCAGGCTAAACCGCCTTGGGACCCTTGTTCCATCCATGGAAGGTCGACAGGTCGCCTGCTTTCCAGGCCTCGCGAAGTCCGCTGGCGCTCAGATCCCAGTCTGGGCGAATCTCGCTCGTCACTGCCCGCAGGTCGTGCCATAAGTCCACGACAGAAGCAACGGCCCCAGAACCAGCAGCCGTTATAGATGCTGTGGATGATCAGTCTCGGCTTGAGCACGAGCGCGTGCGGAATCATGGGATTCTGCTCCGCATCGGTGTATTCCGCGATGTCGAGGTCTTTCTGAACCGTTCCTCCGGCATCGGAGAGGAAGGTCCACTGTGCACCGACCGACGCCCGGAACTCCTGCAGAGCGTGGTGGTCATCGGTGGAGTTCGTGGCAATCCGCGTGTATGCCACAGCAATTTTCGGATAGAACGCGGCAAGCTCCAGATGCTGCTGGTGTTCCTTCGGGCAAGAATGCCCACGCGCAAGCGTCAGGATCAGGGGGCATCGCCCTCGAGTTCGCTGAGCCTGCGCGGTGCGGCCGCGTGATCGGGTAACTGATAGTCGGAAAATACGGCCCCCGGCATGAGGTTAGAACGCATAAGATATGCGACGTCTCCTCAGCAGTTCGCGGCGGCAGGACACTGTTGATCCGCCAATTGCCGAACGGCGCGCGCCCCCAGGGATCGGCGTGTCTCAATTCCGAGCTTTCGCATCTTATAGATGAGCGTGGTCCGCGGCAATCCAAGCCGATCGGCTGCTCCGCCCTGCCCTCCGATCAGCCAGTTGGTTTGGTTCAGTGTTTCGAGGATATGCTCCCGATCGGCGTCGGCCAGCGTGCGTGGGTCGCTCTCGGCGCTCTGTTTCACCGCCTGCTTCAAGTCCAGGGGCAGACGCAGTACCGACCCGGGCGAAAAAAGCACCGAGCGTTCAATGAAATTCTGCAGTTCGCGAATGTTGCCCGGCCAGTCGTGCGCTTTGAGAACCGCTATCACTTCATCGGGAATCAAGTCGATGGGCTTGTTGAGAGAGGCAGCAAATTTCGCTACGAAGAACTCTGTCAGCGGCGCGATGTCCTGAAGGCGCTCGCGCAAAGGAGGCATGAGGATTGGGATGACGTTCAGCCGGTAGAAGAGGTCCGCCCGAAACAGCTTCTTGTTTACGAGTTGCCCGAGATCCTGGTTTGTCGCTGCCACCACCCGCACATTGACCCGGACCGTCTGAGTGCTGCCCAAACGCTCGAACTCCCGCTCCTGCAGGGCGCGGAGCAGCTTGGGTTGAAGTTCCAGCGGCATGTCGCCAACCTCATCCAGAAAGAGCGTGCCTCCATGCGCCATCTCAAATCGCCCCTTGGTTTGCGCCCACGCGCCCGTGAAAGCGCCTCGTTCGTGGCCGAACAGTTCGCTCTCCAACAAAGCGCTCGGAATCGCCGCGCAGTTAAGGGCGATAAAGCGATTGTGGCGCCGAGGGCTGGCGTCATGAATGGCTCTCGCAATCACTTCTTTTCCGGTGCCCGTTTCGCCCTGGATTAAGACGGCGGAGTCTACCGGTGCAATCCTATCCACGTCTGCGAGCACAGCCCGGAATTTCGGACTTGACCCGATCAAATCTAAAGTAGTCATAGCATTCTCCTTTATGAGTGCGGATCATCCCGCGATTTCTTCTGATCAAGCCGGCACGCGCTAGCTTCCACCTTTTTGTCCCGTGATCCACTCGCGGACGTATGGATCGCAATTAAGCAGCGTAATGCCCGCCGTCTCGCACTGAGCGAGAAAACTGATGCCGTCCTGACCGGTCAATGTCATGTCCTTGAGGTCGAGAATGATGCGGCGATCCTTCTTTTCCACGGCGATGAGCGCTTCCAGGTCGGCGATGCTGTCTTTGTCGATCCGGCCGCTCAGGGTGAAAATGATGTCCCCGTTCGAGTTCCTTTGAATTCTCAGCAATTTCGTTCCTTGCGGTGTAGAAAGCAAGTCGAGCGCCAAGCGGAAGTTGCTGCAAATAAACATGTTGACGAGTTTTTTAATTGACGAATATCGTCAAGTTGGCGAGCGCCGCACAATGATTCGCGCCAGGGGGGAGCGGGGCCTCCGGCTCAAGCTCGGCTAGTTGCCCGTCAGTAGATCTGGTCCCCTGAGGCGATTCTTGTTAATCTTCAATGACTTGATCTTCGATTCCAGCGTGGTCCGCGGAATGCCGAGTTTGGCAGCGGCGCCTGAAGGCCCGTACACGCGTCCTCCGCATTCCCGCAAAGCAGCCTCAATCACAGCCTTCTCCTGAGCAGGCAGCCGGGTAAAGAGGCTTGGCTGGACCTCCACTTCACTGGGCGAAGGCCGGCGGGAAAGCCAACTCTCATCCACTGAAAATGTCTGTGACTCGCTGACAACGACGGATCGCTCGATCACGTTCTGTAATTCCCGAATATTCCCTGGCCAGGCGTACGATTGCAGCAGATCGAGGCTCTTTTTGTCGATCGCCGTAAAATGTCTGCCCGCTTTCCGTGCGTACCGATTCACGAAATACGTAACAAGCAGGGGAATGTCTTCGGTTCGGTTCCGCAAGGGCGGCAGCTCAATGGGAAAGACGTTCAGCCGGTAAAACAGGTCGCTGCGGAACTTACCCGATTCGATCGCGGACTCCAGGTCGCGATTAGTGGCGGCGATCACCCGCACATCGGTCCGAATGATTCCACTTCCTCCGATGCGCTCAAATTCGCGTTCCTGAAGAACCCGCAAAAGTGCGATCTGAGTTTCGGCCGGCAGTTCTCCAACTTCATCGAGGAAGATCGTGCCTTTCTCTGCCAGTTCAAAGCGTCCTAAACGGCGCTGCGCTGCCCCAGTGAAGGCGCCCTTCTCATGGCCAAATAATTCCGATGCGATGAGGTCACGGGGGATCACGGCACAGTTCACGCTCACAAATGTATGGGAAGATCGCGGTGACCGCCGGTGGATAGCACGCGCCACCAGTTCCTTCCCGGTGCCGGTTTCGCCGGTGATCAGAACGCTGGAATCGGTAGGCGCGACCTTGGAGATCCGGGAAAGCACCTTCTTAAGGGGCCCAGAAATTCCAACGATCTCCTCGAACATCGATGCCTTGTCCACTTCTTCGCGCAACGCAACGTTTTCTTCCTGGAGTCTCTGCTCGGCGAGCTTACGATCGTCAATATCGGTTCCCGCCAAATACCACCGCGTGACTCGTCCTTCCTCGTCTGACATCGGGTTGAAGCGATAGTGGAACCAGCGATACTGCCCGTCCTCTCTCCTGAGCCGCAGTTCGTACTCAAACGGCGATCCACTCTGGAGTTGTCCGGGAAGATCCTTTGCCACGATTTCGGCATCCTCCCGATGCATCACACGTTCCAAACCCGCGTCCTGCCACTCCTCCAAAGTAATGCCTAAATAATCGAGCGACGCCCGATTCAAGTAGCGGCGCGCCCCGTCAGGCCCCATTTCGGCGATGTGCAGCGGAGACAAATCGAGAAGTTGCCGGGCTTCCTTTTCGCTTTGGCGGATCTTCTCTTCGGCACGCTTCTGGTCGTCGATGTCGGTAGTCGTGCCGACGAATTTGAGGACTTTTCCTTCTTCATCGCGCAAGACCACAGCTTGTTGGAGATGCCAACGATATGTCCGGTCCTGAGCGCGGAGGGACCGGGTTTCCAGTGCGAAACCCTGTCCGGAGCGTACTCCGCCCCAAAAGGCCCTCGATGCTCCTTCGCGATCCTCGGGGTGGATCGCGGTCATCCAGGCTTCGGGCTGCGACCGGACGAAATCGAGAGTCTGACCGGAGTATCCAAGCCAAACCTGATTCACGAAGTCCGGTATCCCTCCAGGCGTGAGCGTCCAGGCTGACACAGGAAGACGCTGCAGCAGCTCAGCCTGGAGTTGCAGATCGGAATAAAGGGTGGCGTTCTCGAGCGAAATTGCGGCTTGTGAAGCCAGCAACTGCAGCACGGTAACGCGGTCCGGCGTGAAAGCGCCCGCAGTCAGACTGTTCTCCAGACACAGTGCGCCGACGAGCTTCGCCTGCTTGACGATTGGCAGGCACAGTATCGACCTTGAATGCTTCCGCCGCACATATTCGTCCGCTGAATACACGTTATCGGTCGAGGCGTCGTTGAGGAGCACGCTTTCCTGTGTCCGGATCACGTACTGCAGCGCGGATTGGGGAAGATCAGACGCCGCGACGATTGTCTGTAGAACCTCGACCTCGATCCCGGCGGGGCCAGTGGTAGCCTCTGCTTCGATCCGAGGCTCGCCACCCTGAAGGAGGATCAGCAGCCCCCGCTCGGCCCCGGCACTTTCCACCGCGATTCGGAGGAGACTCTCGATCAGCCGGGGAAGGACCATCTCACTCGAAATCGCCTGCGACGCTTTCACGACAGTCTCGACGTCCAACTGCCCGACTGGCGGATCAACCGTGCCCGAAAGGGTGGGAGATCGACCCTCGCGCAGGCGCGGATGGCGTTCGTCGAGTTGCTTTACTTTTCCGTGGGCGCCCCAGCGGTCATAGCAGTTCCGCGCATTCCGGAGGTAGGCGTCGGCGAACGTCTCGAAACCGCGCGCCGCGTAAAACTGCGCCGCCACCTCATAGGCGAGCGCCTCATGTTGGACAAAGCCGTTCCCACGCGCCGAACGGATGGCCCGTTCGTAAAGGCGCTCGGCATCCAGCTCCCGGCCTTCGACGCGCGCAATCTCCGCCCCCACCAGTGCGGCGCGGTTTTCGAAATTCTCCGGGCAATGGTCGGCCCATATCCGGAGTAGTTTGTAGTGAGCCGCAAGAGCCTCGAAATGCTCCCGCCTTTGGTCCGACTCTGCAGAATCCCATAACGCCGCACGGGATAGCGCGCCGTAAAACTCATACTCCGCAATCTCAAAAGTCGGTGAAGCCCAAAGCAACTGCCGGGCCTTCACGGAGGCCTCGATCGCCGCAGTAAAACCACTGGCAAAGAAGCGCGCCTGCATTTTTGCAATCCAGTACCAGCAACAGACCATCGCCGACTGACCGTCCAAGTGACTCTCGAACACAATCTCGTCGAACTCAGCATGGTCAAGGGAGCCGAATTTTGAGGTCGAGCCCCTGAGTGTCCTGATAAACCCGAGTTGCAGATTGGCCACGGGGGCGAAGTAACCGAAATTGGCTTTCTGTGCAAAGTCAAGCCCGGACGCGGCTTCGTATTCCACCTCATCGAGAGGAATTCCTGCCCCCAGGAGCAGGGGAGTCAGGCCGATAAGACTAAACACCGCATAGGTGATATCGCCGGCTGTATTTGCAATCTCGAAGGCGCGACGCGTCACATCACAGCAAGCAGGGAGGGGCTTCATCCATGGCATACTGACGGCCGCGAACGTGTCATAGGTTCTCGCCTGGAAGCGCTTCAAGTCGCGCTTTTCAACCAGATCGTACCCGAGCTGCCCGAATCGAAATGCACTTCCGTAATCGCCGAATCTCAGCCCGGCGACGCTGCTGAGCCAAACATAGCCGAAGCACGAACCGTCGATGTTACCGTGCTCGATACTCAGACTAACCGCCCGGCAGACGACCCAGGCAAAAAGATTCACATCAATATGCAATGCGGCAGGCAATACCTTGGTCAAAACGTCCAGAGCCGCGATCAACGCAGGGTCGCTCATCAGGGGGAAGTCAACAACGTCCTCAATCGCGCGACCGCCGAGTTGTGTCCAGACCCGTTGGTATTCGCTTCGTACCTGTTCGTCGGTTGGATGGAGCGGCCAGTCGATGGCGAGATGGCGCAGGTAGTCGCGGGCCACGGCGACGGCACGTTGGACCTGACCGGCCGCCAGGTAAACATCGATACCCAGGCTCGTGGCCATCGCCAGTTCGATGGTGCCTGAGGCACGCGATCGAAGCATTTCCACCCGCTCTGCCGCCACGGCCAGTTCGCCCGTAAAAAACTCGCATTCGGATCGATTTAATTCCAGTTGAAAGATCAGATCGTGGCGCCGATCCCAGCATTCATTCGTCAAAAGTGCTGTGCCGACGATGGAATACTGAAGAGCTGAAGCGTAGGCCGTGGAAGTTTTCGCTCGCTTACCGGCAATCAGATTCAGCTCGGCCAGCTGAAAGCGCTCATCTTCTGCAGTTATGAGCCTGGCTCCCCGGTTCAACTGACTGACAATCTCGAATATCGTCTCCTCACGGTGTTCAGCGGGAGTTCGCTCGTTGAGTAGTCGTCCTATTCGCAGATGAGTCTCGGCGCGCGCCTCTTCCGCAATGAGCGAATAGGCCGCTTCCTGTACGCGGTCGTGCGCGAACCACCAGGCCCCATCCGAGCGGACAATCAACTCCTGTTGGAGAGCTTCCCACAGGTCTGCCTCGGTCTCCTTTTCGGACGTCTCAAGAACAGCAGAGAGTGCGGCGGCATCGGCGCTGTGTCCAATGCAGGCAAATTGTTGGAGCGCCTTTTGAGCTGTAACGGGAAGCCGGTTCAGCTTGTTCACCATGAGGTCCACTACGTTGTCGGTATAACCCTTAACGCGGATGGCATCCAGTTCCCAGCGCCATCGGGCCTCTCCATGCTCGAACGTAATCAGGGCCTCTTCAACTAACGCATGGATAAACTGAATGGCAAAAAAAGGATTGCCGGCAGTCTTCTCATGTATAAGTTGAGCCAGAGGCGCGGCGCGTTGCGATTCACAATGAAGAGTGTCTGCTATCAAGTGTGTCAGGTGGCCGGAGCCCAGCGCCGTCAAACGGATCTCCTCGACTGTTCCTCCGGCCTGACGGATTACTGACAGCTTCCGCGTGAGCGGGTGCGTCGGGCCGACCTCATTGTCCCGATAAGCTCCGACCACCAGCAGGTGCGCCAGATCTCCCTGGACCAGCAGATCCTCCAAAACATCGAGTGTTGCCGCATCAAGCCACTGCAGGTCGTCGAGAAACAACGCCAGCGGATGTTCAGGGCGCGCGAAAACGCCGAGGAACCTCCGAAATGCAAGGTGAGAACGAGTTTTCGCCTCTTGCGGGGGTAACGCAGCAACCGGCGGCTGCTCTCCTATGATTAGTTTCAGTTCCGGAACGAGATCCGCCACCAGCGATCCATTCGGACTTAACGCCTGACGAAGTTCATCCCGCCATTTGCTCAACTCGGCCTCAGGCTTACTCAAAAGCGGGCGGATCAGGTTCTGGAAAGCCTGCGCCACAGTGGAGTAAGGAATGTCGCGCTTGTACTGGTCGAACTTGCCTGATGAAAATAAGCCCCGGGCGGGAACGAGGGATTTGTGAAGCTCATTGACGACAGCGGATTTGCCAATGCCGGAATATCCGGAGACAAGAACCAACTCCGGCCTTCCACCGGCAACGACTCGCTCGAACGCGGCAAGCAGGGCATCAACCTCGCGCTCCCTCCCGTACAGCTTCTCCGGAATCAGCAACCGGTCCGACAAGTCATGCGCGCCCAGAGGGAATGAATCGATGCGGCCATGCGACTGCCATTCCGACAGGCATCGCCGAAGATCGGCTGCGAGACCCGCGGCGGTCTGGTAGCGCTCCTCCGCGTTTTTGGCGAGGAGCCTCATGATGATGGCGGACAGCCCCGGAACTTCGCGGCGATCCATGCGGGTTACTGCCGAACAGGGCGCTACCGGTTGACGTGCGATGTGGCAGTGGACCCACTCCAGCGGGTCGGCGGCGGCAAACGGGAGCACGCCCGTAAGCATCTGGTACAAGGTGACGCCCAAAGAGTAGAGATCGCTGCGGGCATCCATCGAGCGATTCATACGCCCGGTCTGTTCCGGGGACATGTAGGCAAGGGTGCCGGCAATGATTTCCGGCGGCGCCAGCGATTGGCGCTCGCGCGGCAGTCGGGACGCGATGCCAAAGCCTGTGAGCCAGACGTGGCCGGCGTCGCCACTTGGTTCCAACGCGACGAGCACGTTTTCAGGCTTGATGTCTTTATGGATCAGACCGCACTGGTGGACGTGGCCGAGCGCCGTTGCCAGGTTAACGGCAATGCGTAGAAGACGCGCCGGATCGAGAGGCTGCTCCCGCTCAAGAACGCGGTCGAGAGACTCACCGCCCGGGTCGGCGAGAACGAGGATTGTCCGCCCTTCGTGCCGTGTGAGCGCCAGAGGCTTGGCCGCCCACGCGGGCTCAAGCTGGGCTGCGAGCGAGTATTCGTGTTCGAGGCGTTGCAGACTCTGGGGCAACGGTTGTTCGGCGGCCGCAGCGACCACCAGGAGCGGCGATGGGTTGCCGCGCTGCCGGGCGCGGTAAAGCGTGAATTCCGCGCTATCGCGGATTCGCTCCAACATGTACTCAGAAGATGCTGCCATTTGAGAGCGGTGGCGCTCTTCAGAACGTAAACCGACCAGCCAGTTGAAGCTGGCGTCCGGTGCCAACAGTGGTCAGGATCTGGCCTGCATTAGCGGCGAAATTTCCCGCCGCGTCTTTGAAGACAGCATCCCCGTTACCCCCCAGGGCAAACGGATTTTGTGTGTTGCTCGGTACGCCAAAATTCGGATGGTTGAACAGGTTATAAGCTTCCACTCCAAGCGTAAGCTTCCGTCGATCGGCGATCGCAAAGTCTTTGTGCAGCGATGCGTCAAACTGCGCAAACGCCGGCCCCCTGAGAATATTTCGTCCCGCATTGCCGAACTGACCGGCGGGCGGTACGGCAAAAGCACTCGGATTAAACCAGCAGGACACAGTGCCCACCGCGGCCCCATTCGGACAGACACCCGAATTAGGGTTGCTAATCAGGTTCGGACGTTCCGGAATCAGCAGCGATTGCAAGTCGGCATTGTCGAAGTCGAGCACAGGGGTAAATGGGACGCCGCTGTGAACGCTCGCGACACCCGAGATCTGCCAGCCACCCAGCAGACGCCCTCGTCCAGGCAGGTCGTAAACGACATTCGCCACGAAATTGTGCCGAACGTCAAAATCTGACGGGCCCCGACTTCCCTTGCGGTCGAAAATGTTCTGAGACAGGGGAGGATCATTCGCAGATTCCACGGAAAAATCCACCGAAGCATCGTCCACGGAATGGGCTAATGTATACGACGCCTGCCAGAAAAGGTTATGCCCATAGTGTTTGGAAACGGAGACCTGGAAGGAATTGTAGAAGGATTGCGCGTCAGTCAATACCGCTGCCAGAGGTGATGCCAGGTTTGGATTGTAGCGATGGCCCAACGCCGGCTCAAAAGGGTTCTCCTCGGCTTCGCGGGTGAGGTGATTGCCACGCGCGCCAAAGTATCCGGCGGTGAGGATCATGCCCTGCGGGAGTTCCCGCTCCACGTTAAGGTTATACTCCAGCGCGTAGGGGAACTTCGGGCGGTAGGTTACCGTGAATCCGTCGAGCGGTAAGGTCTCGGCAGCATTTTGCGGGTTTAGAAGCTGAGGGAAAACGAATTCCTCCAGACCAAAGGCAGGCGGCAACGCCCGCGAGAGACTGAAGAGGATTGCCGGGAGCTGATCGCGATAGATGCCGAATCCGCTCCTCACCACAGTTTTGCCGTCGCCGAAGACATTCCATGCAAAGCCGGCCTGGGGTGACAGAAGATCCAGCGGCGTCCCGGCAAATACCTTGCCGACGGCTGGCGCGGAATCCGTCGCCGGGTTTGGAAAAGCTGAAGCACGGCCGAACGCCTCGGTCGGATTGGAATAGAAGTCGTAACGCAGTCCGAAATTTACGGTTAAGCGGCTGTTCACGCGCACGAAGTCCTGGACGAAACCAGATGCGAAAATCTCGCGGTATCCGCGGTCAGTATTGGCGCTGGAGGGATTGACCCCCACATACGCCAGGGGCAGGCCTTGCAGGAAGAATTCGAGCGCAGGGTTGTTGCTGGATGCCGGCAGCCCGTAGGGAGTCAGGTCTGCGAAGCTATACAAACCGTTCACAGCGAAATCGAACGGCCCATTTTCCTGGAGCCTTCGGAACTCCAGGCCGAATTTCAAGGTGTGACGACCAATGGTACGCGACAGCTGGTCCTGTACCTGATAAACGGTCGAAAAATCGCCCAAAGGAAATATCGGGCTGTTGCCCAGCAAGCTCATACCCGGAATATCGATCATCCCGAACGGCCGGTCGGGAAGCAGGGAAATAGACAGACCCGGATGCGTATTATCGATCGAGGAAGACGCTGTTGTCCGGTTGACACCAAAGCGCAACTCATTGCTCCAACCGTCTCCGAGTATGGTGCGGTCCTGAGCAGTGCCATACTGATTCCGCGCGAGGTGAAACGCCGGGAACCCCGGTACATAGGTGCCCGGCGGCGTCCCGACGTAGGGAACCAAAGCGGAACTGTCGTCCACGGTGTAGCGCGCGAACAGCGAATGGGTGCTGGAAAAGGTGTGGTCGATGCGAACCATACCATGGTCCTCGCGAGTTGAGCCTTTGTCAGCAGTGTTCAGTTCGCCGGTTCCATCCCCATTTTCGGGCCCGTTCGAAGGAGGCAGCAGATTAAGAAACGGTCGCATCAGGGGATTGATCGGAATGGCAACACATCCGCTGGGAGTGGCGTTGGTGCAGGCCGCCGGGTCGTTCGCGGAGGGCAGTAACCCTTGATGCGTGAGAGCATCGGGTACCGTGGCAATTGCCGTGGACGCCTGTACTTCGCGAAACCCCTCATAGTTGACAAAGAAGAACGTGCGATCACGCTTCAGCGGACCTCCGATTCCAGCGCCGAACTGATTGCGGACGAATGGCGGGATCGGGCTGTTGCCCAAATCGAAGTAGTTCTTAGCGTCGAGCGACGCATCCCGATGCAATTCCCACAAAGATCCGTGAAACTGGTTACTGCCCGACTTCGTGACCATATCGATGACCGCCCCGCCATGGCCGCCGTATTCGGCGTTGAACGTTTGGGTAAGAACGCGGACCTCCGCCAACTCATTCAGGCCGAGAAAAAACCCGGAAGCGCCCGCGGGCGAATAGCCGAAGACCGGATCGGTCGCATCCATACCGTCGATCAGAACGTTCGTCATATTCGGGCGTATACCATTAATTGCCGCCTGCCCGCCCTTACCGCTCGAAAGCAACGAGGGACCACTACTCGGATCAGGCGCGACTCCAGGCTCCAGCGCAACCGCGCTGAAAACATCGCGGTTGCCGAGAGGCAGTTCGGTCAGGCTCTGGTCGGGAAGCAGTCCAGTGACAGCCGACGTCGTACTGTCGATCCCGGCAACGTTGGCGCTGACGGTCGTTTGTTGTGCGATGTCGCCTACCGCAAGCTGCGAATTGACCCTCACTTCTGCAGCCGAAGTCAGCTCAACGCCCTCCCGCGTCTGTGATTGGAATCCTGTTTTCTCGAAGCCAAGTGAATAGTTCCCGGTTGGCAAGCCGGCGAAACGATATTCGCCCGACGAGTCGGTAAGAGCGCTCCGTTTCAATCCGGTACCCTGGCTGGCAATCGTAACGCTGACGCCGGGAACAACGGCGCCACTGGGGTCGGTGATGGCGCCGGAAACGGTCGCGAGCTGGGTTTGCGACCACGCACAGAGTGAAAACAGCACCGCCAGAGTGGCTGACAGTGGGACTCGGTTTATGATCAACTCAGTTTTGTTTTTCGTCATGGCGACCTTCAATCTCGAACCAACACGCCGGATACCTGGCGTCTCCTCAACAGTTCGCGGCAGCATGGCACAGTTCATCCGCCAACTGGCGGATGGGGCGCGCCCCCAGGGATCGGCGCGTTTCAATTCCAAGCTTTCGCATCTTGTAGATCAGAGTGGTACGCGGCAATCCAAGCCGATTGGCCGCTCCGTCCCGCCCTCCAATTAGCCAGTTCGTTTGGTTCAATGTCTCGACGATATGCTCTCGATCCGCCTCGGCAAGAGTCTGTGCCGCACCTTCCGACCGCTGTGTCACACTTCGCTTCAGCTCCAATGGCAGCCGTAGCACCGACCCGGGCGAAAAGAGCACCGCGCGCTCGATGCAGTTCTGTAGTTCGCGAATATTGCCTGGCCAGTCGTGCGCTTTGAGGACCTCCACCACTTCATCAGGAATCGAATCGATGGGCTTATTTAGCTGGGCCGCAAACTTTGCCACGAAGAACTCCGTCAGCGGCAGGATGTCCTGAAGGCGCTCGCGCAAAGGAGGCATGAGGAGTGGGATGACGTTCAGCCGGTAGAAGAGGTCCGCCCGAAACAGCTTCTTGTTTACGAGCTGCCCGAGATCCTGGTTTGTCGCCGCCACCACCCGCACGTTGACGCGGACGGTCTGGGTGCTACCCAAACGCTCGAACTCCCGCTCTTGCAGGGCGCGGAGCAGCTTGGGTTGAAGTTCCAGCGGCATGTCACCAATCTCATCCAGAAAGAGCGTACCTCCATGCGCCATCTCAAATCGTCCTTTCGTTTGCGCCCACGCGCCCGTGAAAGCGCCTCGTTCGTGGCCGAACAGTTCGCTCTCCAACAACTCCCTCGGAATCGCTGCGCAGTTAAGGGCTACAAAACGGTGATTACGCCGAGGACTGGCCTCATGAATGGCTCTGGCAATCACTTCCTTCCCGGTGCCTGTTTCGCCCTGGATCAAGACAACGGAGTCCACTGGTGCAACCCTCTCCACCTCTGTCAGCAATGCCCGGAATTTCGGGCTCGACCCGATCAAATCTAAAGTAGTCACACAATTCTCCCTTGTGAATGCGGATCGTTCCGCGCTTTTCTCTGATCAAGCCAGCCGGAGCTAGCTCCCTTTGTTTTGTCTCGTGATCCACTCCCGTATGTACGGTAGGCAGTTCACGACCGCGATGTTTCCCGCCTCACACTGGGCGAGAAAGACGATCCCGCCTTCGCCAGCCAGAGTGACGTCTTTTAAGTCGATGACAATCCGCCGGTCTTTTTCTTCCGCTCGGATCAACGACTCCAACTCCGTCACGTTCTCGTTGTCGATTCGACCGCTAAGCGAAAAGACCACTTCCCCGTTGGACGACCTGCGAATTCTGAGCATGCTTTGAGCCCGAAGGCTTGCACGGCGAATGCCAGTCGTAACCTATTGAAAATATTGCAATTGGTGGCCAGCAACACTGTCGAACTTCATCAAATTGGTGAAGTCCGTACAACGACTTCGTGGGACAGCGTCAGCTAATCTGGAAGGGGTCCTCTGAAGCGATTCTTGTTGATCTTCAATGTCCGGATCTTCGATTCGAGGGTGGATCGTGGAATCCCGAGTTTTTCAGCGGCCCCTGCGGGGCCATATATTCGTCCCCCGCATTCGCGCAGGGCGGCCTCGATAGTCGCCTTTTCTTCAGCGGGCGGCGTTCGGAACGGGTCCCGGCGGATTTCCAGCCCGGTCGTGGGCGGTCTTCGGGAAAGCCAGCTCTCATCGACAGAAAAAGCTCCCATATCACTTACGATGACGGATCTCTCGATCACGTTCTGCAATTCGCGGATGTTGCCCGGCCAAGGATAGGACTGAAGCAGATCGAGGCTCCGCTTGTCCACGGTCTTGAAGCTCTTCCCCGCTTTCATCCCGTAACGATCCAGGAAGTACCGCAGAAGAAGCGGGATATCTTCTTTTCGTTCCCGAAGCGTCGGCACTTCAACGGGAAAGACATTCAACCGGTAGAATAAGTCGCTCCGGAAGGTACCCGCGCGAATCGCTTCTTCCAGGTCACGATTGGTCGCCGCGATAACGCGGACATCGACCCGAATGGATCCTGCTCCTCCGATCCGTTCAAATTCATGTTCCTGCAGAACGCGCAAAAGGGTGATCTGAGTTTCCGCGGGCAGTTCGCCAACTTCGTCAAGGAACAGAGTGCCGCCCGTTGCCAGTTCGAACCGTCCCAGCCTTCGCTGCGTGGCTCCTGTAAATGCGCCCAACTCATGGCCAAATAGTTCAGATGCGATAAGGTCACGAGGGATCGCCGCACAATTCAAACTCACAAATGGATATGAGGATCTTCGCGAGCGCCGGTGAATCGCGCGCGCGACCAATTCTTTGCCAGTGCCGGTTTCGCCGGTGATCAAAACGCCGGAGTCGGTTGGCGCGACCCTGGATATTCGGGAAAGCATCTTTTTCAGAGGAGCCGAAGTACCGACGATCTCCTCGAACATCGATGCTTTGTCGATTTCTTCGCGCAACGCAACGTTTTCTTCCCGGACTCTCTGCTCGGCCAGCTTGCGTTCGTCGATATCGGTCCCTGCGGCATACCACCGCGTCGTGCGCCCTTCCTCGTCCGAGACCGGACTTAAGCGATAGTGGAACCAACGATACTGCCCGTCCTTTCTCCTGAGTCGCGCTTCGTACTCAAACGGCAATCCGCTTTGGAGTTTTAGCGGAAGATCCCGGGTCACAATTGCGGCATCCTGCGGATGCAACACCTGCTGCAAACCCACGTCCTTCCATTCCTCCGATGTAATACCGTAATAATCCAGCGACGCCCGATTGACGTAGAGGCGCTCCCCATCGGGGCCTAATTCGCCGATGTGCATCGGCGACAAGTCGAGAAGCTGCCGGGCTTCCTTCTCGCTTTGGCGGATCTTGTCTTCCGCACGCTTTTGATCGTCAATTTCAGTTAAAAGGAAGTACCATCGGACGATGCGCCCCTGCCGGTCACGAAGAGGAAGCCCGCGCATGTTTAACCATCGGTAGACGCCATCGAAACGACGAGTTCGTACTGCTTCATATTCAAATGGATCTCCTGCGGCGAAACATCGCCCAAAAGCCTGAAGGTACGCAGGGCGATCGTCGGGGTGGATTGTGTCGTCTACGGCCCATTGACGCAATTCTTCCTGTGACCTTCGGAAGTAGTCCAAAAGCGGCTGGCTGACCCGCTCAAGCTCGCCGCTCGTGTCTAAAACTGCAATCATGCCAGGAATGCTGTCCACGATTAAGCGAGATTCGTGCTCGCTTTCCTGTAACGCTTCCTCGGCGCGCTTACGATCGTCAATATCGGTGATAAGACCATACCAGCGAGTGATTCTGCCTCCTGTGTCACGCACAGGAAGAATGCGAGTCTGGGACCATCGATAGAGGCCATCGGCCCGTCGATAACGGAGCTCACTATCGTAGGCAGTTCCGGATGTCATCGAATGCGTAAGTTCCGCGATCACGCTCGGAAGATCATCCGGGTGGACCGCACCGTTAGTTCCCCAGGAGTTCAGCTCCTCGACCGTTATGCCAAAGAAATCCAAGAGCGGTCGATTGGCCTGATCGATCTGACCGGCCGGATTTAGAGTGCATACAAGGCCAGGAATGCTGTCGAGAATCTGGCGGAAATTGTTTTCGCTCGCTTGCAGGGCTTCCTCAGCGCGCTTCTGGTCGTCGATGTCGGTGGTCGTACCGACGAATTTGAGGGCTTTCCCTTCTGCATCGCGCAAGACGACGGCTTGTTGGAGATGCCAACGATATGTCCGGTCCTGAGCGCGAAGAGAGCGGGTTTCTACCGCGAAACCTTGTCCTGAGCCTACTCCAGCCCAAAAGGCCTTCGATGCTCCTTCGCGATCCTCGGGGTGAAGCGCGGTCATCCAGGCATCGGGACGCGACCGGATGAAATCGAGATTCTGGCCGGAATATTCGAGCCAGACTTGATTCACGAAGTCCGGTGTCCCATCGGGCTTGAGCGTCCACGCGGATACCGGAAGACGCTGCAGCAGCTCAGCCTGGAGTTGCAGATCGGAATAGAGGCCCGCGTTCTCAAGTGAGATCGCGGCCTGTGACGCCAGCAACTGCAGCACTGTAACCCGGTCCGGCGTAAAAGCGCCCGCAGTGAGATTGTTCTCCAGATACAGTGCGCCGACCAGCTTCGCCTGCTTCACGATTGGCAGGCAGAGAATGGACCTGGAGTGCTTCTGGCGCACATATTCGTCCTTTGAATACACGCTATCGGCCGAAGCATCATCGAGCAGCACGCCCTCCTGTGTCCGGATCACGTAGTGCAGCGCGGATAGCGGAAGATCAGGCGTCGTGACGGCTGCCTGTAGAACAACAACCTCAATTCCGCCCGGGCCGGTTATGGCTTCGGCTTCGATGCGAAGCTCGCCGTCCCGAATCAGGATCAACAAGCCCCGTTCTGCGCCGGCATTTTCCGCCGCGATTCGCACCAGCATCTCGATCAGCGCGGGAAGAGCCATCTCACTCGAAATAGCCTGCGACGCCTTCACGACGGTCTCGACGTCCAACCGCTCGACCCGCGGGTCAACCGTGCCCGAAGGGGCGGGAGTTCGTCCCTCGCGCAGGCGCGGATGGCGTTCGTCGAGTTGCTTTACTTTTCCGTCGGCACCCCAGCGGGCGTAGCAGTTCCGCGCATTCCGGAGATAGGCGTCAGCGAATGTCTCGAAGCCGCGCGCCGCGTAAAAGCGCGCAGCGACCTCATAGGCGAGCGCCTCATTATTGACGAAGCCGTTCGTGCGGGCCGAGCGGATAGCCAGTTCGTACAGCTCAATGGCATCGAGAGCTCGTCCTTCGATGCGCGCAATCTCTGCCCCCACCAGTGCGGCACGGTTTTCGAAATTTTCCGGGCAAAGTTCCGCGCATGTAGCCAGCTGTTTGTAGTGATCTCCGAGGGCGTCCAAATGCTCCCGGCTTTGGCCCGATGCAGAATCGCAGCACGCCGCACGGGCAAGTGCACTGTAAAATTCGTATTCTGCCAGCTCAAAACTCGGAGATGTTAGAAGCAGCGGTTTTGCCTTCAATGATGCCTCAAGGGCGGAAGCAAAGTCGTTGGCAAAGAAGCGCGCCTGCAGTTTTCGGATCCAGTACCAGCAATGAACCAGGGCCGGGTAACTCCCCAGATGAAGCTCGAACGCGGTTTCGTCGAAGTCTGTGTGGTCAAAGGAGCCGAATTTTGTCGTCGAGCCTCTGAGTGTTCGTACAATCCCGAGCTGCGTATTGATAATGAAGATGAGGAGGCCGAACTTCGCCTTCTGCGCAAAAGCAGCGCTGGATTCGGCTACACTTTGCACTTCAATGAGCGGATCTCCCGCCGCGATCTGCTGAGTGACCAGGGCGAGACGGCTGTACGCTGCCCATGTGAGTTCACCTGCTTTGTTCGCGATCTCGAAAGCCTGACGCATCACCTTTGAGCAGGCCGAGAGATGTCTCATCCATGGCAGAACGCTATTTCCGACGCTGACATGAGTCTGAGCCTGGAAGCGCTTCGAGCCGCGCTTTTCAAACAGATCAAAGCCGAGCTGACCGAATCGAAATGCATTCTCGTGGTCGCCGAACCAATGCCTCGCGACGGTACTGAACCAGACATAGGTGAGGCAAGAACCGTCGTTGTTACCGCGCTCGATGCTGAGACTGGCCGCTCTGCAGATGACCAGGGCATAAAGGTTCGAATCCGTAAACAATGCGGGAGCCGATACCCTGATCAGAACATCCATAGTCGCGATAGACGTGGGATCGCTCATGAGGGGGAGGTCAATAACCTCCTCGATCGCGCGGCCTCCGAGTTGTGACCAGATCCGTTGATACTCCGTTCTTACTTGTTCTTCCGTTGGATGAAGCGGCCAGTCGATAGCGAGATGTTGCAGGTAATCGAGGCAGACTGTGATTGCACGGTCCATCTGACCAAGTGTCATGCAGACATCGATGCCCACGCATGTGGCCATCGCCAGTTCAACGGCGCCTGACGCACGTGTTCGGAGCATTTCCATGTGCTCGGCCGCGATGGTCAGCTCGCCAGTCAGGAATTCGCATTCGGCCCGGTGCAATTCCAACTGGAAAACGAGATCGTGGCGGCGGTCCCAACACTCATTTGTCAAGAGTGCCTGACCGGCGATGAAATACTGAAGGGCCGAGGCGTAGGCGGTAGATCCCCTGGCCCGCTTGCCAGCGATAAGGTTGAGCTCAGCCACCTGGAAGCGCTCATTTTCTGAGGTGATGAGACCGGCTCCACGGTTATACTGATTGACGATCTCGAATATCCCCTCCTCGCGCTTTTCCGGGGGAATGTGCGCGTGCAGCAATCTCCCGATTCGCAGATGAGCCCCGGCGCGCGCTTCTCCCGCAATGAGCGAATAGGCTGCTTCCTGAACGCGGTCATGCACAAACCGCCATCCGTCCTCCGAGCGGACGATCAGTTCCAGCTGGAGACCTTCCCCAAGCGCCGCTTCGGTTTCTTGTTCGGATGTCTCAAGAACAGCAGCAAGTGTAGAGATTTCGGCACTGTTTCCGACGCAGGCAAGTTGCTGGAGCGCCTTTTGACTCGTGGCCGATAGTCGGTTCAGCTTGGCGACCATCAGGTCCACAACGTTGTCGGTGAAACCCTTAGCGTGAATGGCATCCAGATCCCAGCGCCATCGGGCATTTCCATGATCGAAAGTAATCAGCCGCTCTTCAACCAGGGCGTGGATGAACTGAATGGCAAAAAACGGGTTGCCGGCGGTCTTTCCATGGATGAGTTGCGCCAGCGGCTCTGCGCGTTGCGGCTCACAATGCAGGGTGTCCTCAATCAAATGTGTCAGGTCGCCGGAGCCGAGCGGCGTCAGACGGATCTCCTGCACAGCGGCGCCGGCTTCACGGATTGCCGACAGCTTTCGCGTCAGCGGGTGCGCCGGATCGACCTCATTGTCTCGCCAGGCGCCAACTACCAGCAGGTGCGCCAGATCTTCCTCGATCAGCAGATCCTCCAGAAAATCCAGGGTTGCCGCATCCAGCCACTGCAGATCGTCGAGAAACAGGCCCAGCGGATGCTCGGGGCGTGCGAAAACGCCGAGGAATCGCCGAAACGCAAGGTGCGAGCGAATTTTCGCCTCCTGAGGAGGCAGAGGGGCGACAGGTGGCTGTTCTCCTATGATTAATTTCAACTCCGGAACGAGATCCACCAGAAGCGATCCATTCGGGGCTAATACCTGAATCAGGTCGTCCCGCCACTTGCTCAGCTCGGCTTCGGGCTTACTCAGAAGGGGCTGGATAAGGCTCTGAAAAGCTTGCGCCACAGTTGCGTAAGGAACGTCGCGCTGATATTGATCGAACTTGCCGGATGAAAACAAGCCACGGGGGGACACCAGGAATTTGTGAAGCTCATGGACAACCGCGGACTTGCCGACGCCGGAGTATCCGGAGACCAGAACCAACTCCGGCCTTCCGCCGGCGACAACACGATCGAACGCCGAAAGCAGAATTTCAACCTCGCGCTCCCGGCCGTACAGCTTCTCTGGTATCAGCAACCGATCCGACAAATCGTCCGCGCCCAGAGGGAATGAATCGATGCGGCCATGCGTCCGCCACCGCACGAAGCACCGCTGAAGATCGGCTACCAGACCCGCGGCGGTCTGGTACCGGTCTTCCGCGTTCTTGGCAAGAAGCCTGATGATGATGGCGGACAGCGGCGCGGGAACCTCGCGGCGATCCGCGGGGGGTACCGGCTGACGTGCGATGTGGCAGTGGACCCACTCCAAAGGGTCGGCGGCATCAAACGGGAGCACGCCCGTCAGCATCCGGTAAAAAGTGACGCCCAGAGAGTAGAGATCGCTGCGGGTATCCATCGAACGATTCATGCGCCCGGTTTGTTCTGGAGACATGTAGGCCAGTGTGCCCGCAACCGTCTCGGGCGCCGCGGGGCTCTGTCGCTCACGTGGCAGCCGGGACGCGATGCCGAATCCGGTGAGCCAGACATTGCCAGCGTCGTTAACAATCACGTTCTCCGGCTTGAGGTCCTTATGGATAAGACCGTGCTGGTGGACGTGGCCGAGCGCCGTGGCCATGCCAATTGCAAGAGCCAGGAACCGAGGCACATCGAGTGCGTCTTGCCCGTCCCGATCGAGAATGCGGTCGAGCGGTTCGCCGCCCGGGTCGGCGAGAACAAGAATGGTCCGTCCTTCGTGGCGTGTGAGCGCCAGAGGTTTGGCCGCCCATTCGGGCTCCAGTTCGGCTGCGAGCGAGTATTCGTGCTCAAGGCGTCGCAGACTCCGGGGCAACGGCCGTTCCGCAGCAGGAGCCACTACCAGCAGGGGGATCTCATTGCCGAGCTGTTGCGCACGATAAAGCGTGAATTCCGCGCCGTCGCGGACCGGCTCCAACACGTACTCAGAAGCAGCTGCCATTACGATGGATACTTATTCTCTCAAGCCCTGAGAAACGCGACTGAAGTCGCGTGTACGAGCCAGCGTTTCAGAAGGTAAGCCGGCCCGCCAGTTGAATCTGGCGCGCGGTGCCGATAGTGGTCAGAATTTGACCTGCGTTAGCGGCGAAATTACTCGCCGCATCTTTGAAGACGGCATCCCCGTTGCCCCCCAGAGAAAGCGGACTTTGTGTATTACTCGGAACGCCAAAATTCGGATGGTTGAATAAGTTATAAGCTTCCACTCCAACCGTGATCTTTCGTCGTTCAGCGATCGCAAAATCCTTGTGCAGCGATGCGTCAAACTGTGCGAACGCCGGTCCCCGCAGGATATTTCGCCCGGCATTGCCAAATTGACCGGCCGGCGGTAGCGCAAATGCTCTCGGGTTGAACCAGCACGACGGAGTGCCCACTCTGGTGCCGTTCGGACAGACACCCGCGTAGGGATTGCCGACGAGGTCCGGACGCTCTGAAGTATCCAGCGATTGTATATCGGCATTGTCGAAGGCGAGCACTGGTGTGAATGGAACGCCGCTATGAGCGCTGGCAACCCCCGAGGCCCGCCAACCACCCAGCAGACGGCCGCGTCCAGGCAGGTCGTAAACAACGTTCGCCACGAAATTATCCCGAATGTCAAAATCTGACGGGCCGCGGCTCCCCTTGCGATCGAAGATATTCTGAGATGTTTGAGGATCATTCACGGATTCTATGGACGAATCCACCGAAGCATCATCGACGGAATGGGCTAACGTGTAGGAGAACTGCCACGAAAGGCTGCGTGCATAGCGCTTCGAAACGGACACCTGAAAGGAATTGTAGAAAGATTGCCCGTCGCTCAAATCCGCTGCCAGAGGCGATGCCAGGTTCGGATTGTAGCGATGGCCCAACGCTGGTTCAAATGGGTTTTCCTCGGCTTCCCGGGTGAGGTGATTGCCGCGCGCGCCAAAGTATCCCGCGCTAAGGATCATGCCCGGCGCGAGTTCCCGTTCCACGTTGAGGTTGTATTCCATAGCGTAAGGGAACTTCGGGTGATAGGTGACGACGGAAGCGTCGAGCGGCAGCGTCTCGGCAGCATTCTGTGGGCTTAGGAATTGAGGTAAAACGAATTCCTCCACATCGAAGAAAGGCGGAAGCAACCGCTCGATACCGAACACGATTGACGAGAGCTGATCGCGATAGATGCCGAATCCGCTCCGCACCACAGTTCTGCCGTCACCGAAGACGTTCCATGCAAAGCCTGCCTGGGGCGACAGAAGATCCATCGGGGTCCCGGCAAATAGCTTGCCGACGGTTGGAGCGGAGTCCGTCGCGGGGTCTCGAAAAGCCGAGAGACGACCGAATGCCTCGGTCGGATTGGAGTAGAAATCGTAGCGCAATCCGACGTTCACGGTTAAGCGGCTGTTTACATGCACGAAGTCCTGGGCAAAACCAGACGCCATGGTTTCACGGTATCCGCGGTCGGAATTGGCGTTCGAGGGATTGACGCCCACGTACGCCAGGGGCAAGCCCTCAAGAAAGAATTCGAGCGCTGGGTTGTTGCTGGATGCCTGCAGCCCGAAGGGAGTCAGGTCCTCGAACTCGTACAATCCATTAACACCGAAATCCAGCGACCCATTTTCCTGGAGCCTTCGAAACTCCACGCCGAATTTTAAGGTCTGACGGCCAATGCTATGCGACACCTGGTCCTGAACCTGATAAACGGTCGAAAAATCGCCCAGGGGAAATGCGGGGCTGTTTCCTATGAGACTCATTCCCGTAATATCAATCATTCCGAACGGTTGGCCGGGAATCAAAGAAGTAGACAGACCCGGATGCGTATTATCAATCGAGGAAGATGCTGTTGTCCGGTTGACGCCAATGCGCAACTCATTGCTCCAATCGTCTCCGAGCACGGCGCGATCCTGAACAGTGCCATACTGATTCCGCGCCGAGTGAAATGCCGGGAATCCGGGCGCGTCGGTGCCCGGCGGCGTCCCGACATATGGAACCAGGGCGGAACTGTCATCTACGGTGTAGCGCGCGAATAGCGAATGGGTACTGGAGAAGTTGTGGTCGACGCGAACCATGCCGTGGTCCTCACGGGTGGTGCCTTTGTTGGCGGTGATGAGTTCGCCGGTTCCATCGCCGTTAGCTGGTCCGTTCGAAGCGGGCAGCAGATTCAGAAACGGTTGTAGCAGAGGATTCATCGGAATGGCGACACATCCGCTGGGGGTGGCATTGGTGCAGGCGGATGGATTAGCAGCGGACGGCAGCAGTCCCTGATGGGCGAGGGCATCGGGTACCGTGGCAATTGCCGTGGATGCCTGTACCTGACGGAATCCCTCATAGTTGGCAAAGAAGAAAGTTCGATTGCGCTTCAGCGGCCCTCCGACCCCGGCGCCGAACTGATTGCGGACGAATTGGGGGATCGGATTGGTACCCAAATCGAAGTAGTTCCTGGCGTCGAGCGACGCACCCCGATACAATTCCCACAAAGATCCATGAAACTGGTTACCGCCTGACTTCGTTGTCATCTCGATTACGGCGCCACCATGCCCGCCGTACTCCGCGTTGAAGGTTTGGGTCAAGACGCGGACCTCCGCCAGCTCATTCAGCCCGAGGAAAAATCCGGAAGCACCCGCAGGGGAATTGCCCCAGACCGGATCGGTCGCATCCATACCGTCGATCAGGAAGTTCGTCATACTCGAACGGATGCCGTTAATTGCCACTTGCCCGGCCTTACCGCTTGAAAGCAATGAAGGAGCACTGCTGGGGTTAGGGGCGACTCCGGGCTCCAGCGCAACCGCACTGAAAAGATCGCGGTTGTCGAGGGGCAGTTCCGTCAGGCTCTGCTCCGGAAGTAATCCAGCGCTGGTCGACGTCGTGCTGTCAATCCCGGCAGCGTTCGCGCTGACCGTCGTTTGCTGTGCAAGATCGCCTAAGACGAGTTGCGGATTGATCGTCACTTCGACAGCCGAATTGAGCTGAACTCCTTCGCGAACCTGCGATTGGAATCCTGTTTTCTCCATCCGAAAAGAATAGTTTCCAATTGGCAATCCGGCGAAACGGTATTCGCCGACCGTGTCGCTGAGAGCGCTCCGTTTCAATCCGGTGCCCTGGCTGACAACCGTAACGCTGACGCCGGGGACAACCGCGCCAGTTGGGTCGGTGATGGTACCGGAAACGGTCGCAAGCTGGGTTTGCGACCACGCACAGACTGAAAAAAGCGCCGCCAACGCTGCTGCCAGTATGCAACGTCGGTACGATGCGCGTCTCGCACCTGAAAGCGCCCCAACACAGTGGTTCGCTACCGCGACCGGCCTTATGATCAACTCAGGTCGGGTTTTCGTCATGGCTCCCTTGAATCTCTGACAGCGGTCTACACCAAAGCTATCAGAAAGAGCCGCTGTCATGTTTCGCACCATTCGCCCTCGATGGACCTTCAGATCACCTGCCGTCCGCGATTGAACGGCGCAACCAGAGCATTTACCTCGCGCTCCCTCTCGTCCAGTTTCTCTGGTATCGGCAGTCGGTCCGACTAGTCGTCCGCGCCCAGGGGGAATGGTTCGATGCGACCATGCGACTGCCATTCCGTCAGGCACCGCCGAAGATCGGCTTCCAGGCCCGAGGCGGTCTGCTGTGCAAAAAGTCGGAAGAGCGACTTTTTCTGGCTCGTGGGCGAGTCCGTCCCTTGATAGCAAGTCATTTAGCTCTGGCCTGGCAATTGCCGATCTACCAATTAGCGTGAGAAGGGTGCGCGCAAATGGAGACAGGTTCAAATGAAGCGTGGTTTTTTATCCGCATTTTTCGTGACGATTGCGGGCAGTGCCCGCGCCCAGGAGCAAACAGCAACGCCGACCGTGGAAGTAGGCTTCGATTACTCACTTGTGCATGCCACATCAGCTTCCGGCGGGAATCAACTTACAAGTAAGGGCGGGGTTTCACGATCCAAAGCATCTCGGGAGAGACGGCATGGCACACGCTATTGAAACGGGGATTCAAAGACTTGGCTACTGGTGGTGCAAGTTCATTCACGATGCGCCAGCGTGGCCTATACACAGGCGGTATGAATGTCGAACCTGTGGCCGACATCACCCGGTGATGTGGTGAGACGCGCGTCCAAACCATGAATTACGCAGTCGAATACCTCCTGAATCACGGTTGCTTTGTTTTGTTTGCATGGGTGCTGGCGGAGCAAGCCGGGGCTCCGATACCCTCAGCGCCGATTCTGCTCGCGGCGGGCGCGTCGGTAGGGTTTGGTCGGATGAGCTGCGCCGCTGCTCTCGGATTGTCCCTTGCCGCCTGCCTCATCGGCGATTGCGTCTGGTTTTACCTGGGGCAGCAACGCGGTCCCGCCATTCTGGGACTTCTCCATCGCATGTCTCTTTGGCCGGGCGTGGGCATCACCGAGACGAGTTCGCTCTTTTCGCGTTACGGCCCCGCGTATATTGTGCTTGCGAAATTCGTGCCTGGATTCGGAATTCTCGTGCCGCCCCTCGCCGGTTCCCTCAAGGTCTCTCCGTGGAGCTTCCTGCTGTTCGATGCCTGCGGTGCCTTGGCATGGGCCGGCTCGCATCTCCTCCTCGGCTATCTGTTCCGAAAGAACTTGGAGAGTCTGGCGGGTATGTACGCGAAAGCAGGCTTCCTCTTTGCGGTATCCGTTGTTGCCGCGTTAACTCTCGTGGTAACGGTCAGGAGCCTCCAGGGTTCGCGTACTAACCGAAACTCCCCGAAGGCGCGAGTGTCGCTTGGTGGAATCGGGCTCAATCGGGATCGACCGGCGGCTGGATCACACGTTCGGGAGCATCGCGTCATTTGAGTTCTGCCTGCGGTAGATGTGGGCTTTCGATGAGGAACAAGGGCCCGGCATCGAGCTAAACGTTTCCTGTCAAATGGCCCAGCTTCGACGCCTCAAGGAGTGCTGCCGCGCCAGCTCCCTTACCGGTATTCATTTTGTTGTGTTCCTGCTTTCACGCTGATTAGTCGAGCTTCTGGATCGGTATAGGGCCAGGGTTCCACTGGTGATCGGTGCCCTTATTGCAGCCGCGGGTTTCCGCGCTAGTTTGGCCCGGTCTGGGAGTTCGGAACCGCCACAAAAAAATCGCAGAGCAGAAGACACAGACGGACACGGTCAGAAGAAAACGATGTTGGGCCAAAAAAAGACACGATAGAGGCCCAACGGGCGCTGGAAGTTGACGCTCCGATCAACTACTGATCAGGAGCGCCGGTCCCAGGGTAGGTTAAATGCGTGCCGCTTAGCCGCGCCCAGGGCGTAAGCGCATGGAGTTTCGTGCGATCAACTCCGGTGATTTCGCGCACTGCAATGCCGCGTGCCAGTAGCGCATCAGCGATCAGGGACCGGTGACATCGCCATGGAACGGCCTCGGCGCACATAATCGCTGTTTGCTCCTGTTTCGCCAGTTCTATCAGATCCACGAGACTCCCCTCGAACCCGGGTGTCTGCATATAGTCTGCATAGCCCCGGAAACTGGCATTGCGCCAACCGGTATTAATAGAATCCGGGCGTGGATGACGGAACCCACCCAATCCAGGCATGTACCTGTAATGCAGGCGAGCCGAATGCAGTGCCGGCGAGAGTGCGGTGCGGTTGAACTGAGGATTGTGCCGTGAACGCGGAACAGAGCGTACATCGACCAGCCTTTTTACACCGTTTGACTTCAGAAGATGAATGAACTCCTCCAGCGAACGGGTTGAGTGCCCGATGGTCATCACGACCAGCGACGCTGATTCATACGGTCTCATTTCTCGAGTGCTCCTCCCGTGGGCGGACACCAGGCGGGCGGGGTGTGCGCCGTTCGCGGGCCAGTTCGGCTGGCTTGCCACAATTGCTGACGTGAGCAACCTCCGGGCGAGTCGTTTGGGTCCTCCAATCTTGCTGGGCTCCGTCTTCGGTCTTCGCCTTCCGCGGGTGCCACCTCGTTCCGCAGACACTAACTGCCGCCAACTGGCGAATGGCACTCGCTGCGCAATCAATCAAGCCTCATGTCACACCATTACTCCGGCCCGGATTACGGCTTTCCCCACGGCGACGCCCGCCTCGACCTCACGGACCTCTATGCCTTCCCCAGTCCGGGGAATCCTGGCAAGTCAATACTCATCATGAACGTGCACCCGGCCGTCGGAGTGAATCCGCAGGGCCCAACTCGATCCGGAGTTTCTTCCCGGCTGAAGCGGCTAGTGCAGACTGACTGACGATCAGCCGGCGAACTCTCCTGCCCTCGACAAACCCGGCACGCACAACAATTGGTTGTGTGCCGCTTGAGCGCCGCGATCGAATCCCGCCGGGCGGGATGCGTCGGGCGGGATGCGTCGGGACACCGGCGAATCTTTGGAATGCAATCCGTCATAATGTAGTCAGGTTCTATCGCATGATCTGCAATGCCAAAGATCTCTCGCCCGACCAGAAGGCCGCTATCGAGACGCTTCTCGGACGCCGTGTTCAGGAAGACGAAGCGGTAAGCGTCCGTACGTTTGAGCCTGTCACCGTCTCGCATCAGCGGAAACTGGAAATAGCGAACGAGCTGCGGAGGTATTTTGCTGAGGTGGATGCCGCGCGGAAGCCCGTTTCGGAGGAAGAAGCCGAAAACATTATCACTGAGGCCATGAGAAGCGTTCGCCCCGGCTATCGCCCTTATCAGTGAGAATCATCCTCGATACCGCCATCCTAGTTCGAGGACATGGCAGCTCCAAAGGGCTTGCCCGCGATCTCCTGATCAGCACCGTCGAGTCCGATCATATTTTGCTGCTCTCCAACGAGATGCTCTACGAGTTGGCCAGGGTCCTGCGCTATCCGCGAATGTTGGCACTCCACGGCCTGTCAGAGAAACGCATCTACGATTACGTCGGTTTCCTGCGCGAGGCCGCCGAAATCGTGGCCCCGAATCCCTTGTTGGTGACGCCGATCCGCGACGTAAACGACATTGTCGTCATGCAAACCGCGGTCATTGGTGAAGCCGACGTTCTTTGCACGAAGGACCGGGATTTCTTCGAACCTCCGGCGGAAGGGTTTCTGAGAAAAGCCGGGATAGCCGTTTTGGACGACATCTCGCTGATGCGCCAGTTGCGTTCCTGACGCACCATACTCTCATCCGATCCCAGGCCGCGCTACGAATCCCCAAAAGGATACCGGTCTCAGTTCCGAAGCGAACATCCGCGTGGGAGTTTTCGCCTCCGACAACGGAGGCCTCCCCTCCAGCCTCGATGCGACGGCCATGCGTGGATGAATCTCGGAAGCTGAGAGCCGAAAGTGGCTTGCTTAGCCAGGAGGTGCAACCGCTTCACTCTTGGATCCGCAAGACGGGATCACGAACACCACCGAGCGGGCGGTAAATTACTTAAGCCCATCGTCATCCCGAGCGATGCGTGTTTGCGACCTGGGATAATTCGTACAGAATGCGCGCGGCTCCATGGAGTGATCAGCCTTACACCGAATGCTCTTCCCGTCCTGAAACGGCACGCGTTCATCTTCGATAAGTTTCATCTGACCGACCTCAACCAAGAGCTTTCGTGGACATTGACCGATGACGTCGCGCCGAGCCTGAATGCGGATCTCGCGTTCCTCCAAGAAAAAAACCTCATCGCGTGGCTGCCGCATCGGAAGGCGACCATGAAGCAGACGGCGGTTGAGACAGAAGCGCACATGCGGTACATCGCGTCTTTAAGTGAAGAGATACTCAACGACGTCGTCGCCGGATCGGAGGACACCACAAACCGGCACAGATGCAGAAAACGGCATTCTGCGGCTCGGTCGAACAAGGCAGCTGTCTCAAAATGACATCCTTGCCGTTGATCGTTACAGTGTGTCCGGAATTCGGCCCTCCGCACCGAACATGCCACGGGGAGGTTTTTCCGGTAGCTAAAAGCGCGGCAACTTTGCCTTTTCCCTCGGAACCATATTGGCCGCCGACCACAATTGTTGCGGGCATAGTCCTCCAGTATAGTGCTCATTGATGCGCCAGACCGCGTGTATCAGCGGATGTCGTCGGGCTGCCGGTTCGTGCAACAACTGCAGCCTCTCGTCCTGTTCCTGAAGCAGGGTCACGTCCTGGCACCGAGTCTATTTTGCAAGCTGCGCTTCCTGCGACGGGGGGAGGTGGATGTCAGAATTTTGTTGTATTGTCCTGACATAGAGCTATACTGGAAAAGTCAGAAGTTTGGTGCATTTTTCTGACATGCCCCATGTCCACTCCGGCATCAAGCATTCCAGCCGCCATCCGGGACCGCATCTCCGCCCCGGCGCAGCCGCGCGTCTGGACCCCGGAAGACTTTGCTGACTTGGGGCCCCGCACCGCAGT
>Ga0210388_10000332_pt1 | contig 40437 bp, 27 predicted proteins | sample IncBWC19OmetaG_FD_155485 | JGI IMG/M metagenome (GOLD analysis project Ga0210388, IMG submission 155485) | Forest soil microbial communities from Barre Woods Harvard Forest LTER site, Petersham, Massachusetts, United States - Inc-BW-C-19-O ...
CACGCCGCACGCTCCCTGAAATTTTTCAAATCGTCCGGCGTCCACCAGTTCTTCAAATTGCCGTGGCCGTCAAACTGGCTCCCCTGGTCGTCGAAACCGTGGGTAATTTCGTGGCCAATAACCGCACCCATGCCGCCGTAGTTCACGGCGTCGTCCGCTTTTGGATCATAGAACGGTGGCTGGAGGATTCCCGCGGGGAAAACGATTTCGTTCATGCTGCTGTTGTTATAAGCATTCACCGTTGGAGGCGTCATGCCCCACTCGGTGCGGTCCACGGGCTTGCCGATTTTCGAGAGGCGCCGTTGGAAGTCGAACGCCGCGGCGCGCCTTTGATTTCCAAGGAAGGAAACGCGATCTATTTTCAATTCGGAATAGTCGCGCCACTTGTCGGTGTATCCGATCTTGACGGCGAACGCTTCGAGTTTGGCAGTGGCTTCCGCGCGCGTTTCCGGGCTCATCCAGGAAAGGGTCTGAAGATCGTCGCGCAGCGCCGCGATCAAGTTATGCACCATCACGAGAGCATGGGCCTTGGCTTCCGGCGGAAAATACTTCTGCACGTAAACCTGGCCGAGCGCTTCCCCTAGCGCGCGATCGGTGGCTTGTGTGCAGCGCTTCCAGCGCGGCTGAATTTCTTTCGCTCCGGTCAGTGTCTTGCCGCGAAATTCAAATTCCTCGTCCACGAATTTTTCTGGAAGCGCGGGAGCCGCCGAGTTCAGGAGATGCCAGCGATAGTAGGTCTTCCAGTCCGCGATCGAAGTCGCGGTGAGCTGCGTGTCAAGTGCTTTAAAGAAATCCGGCTGGCCAACATTTATTTCCTTCAATTCGGGATGGCCCAGTGCTTTGAAGTAGCTTTCCCAGTTAAAATTCGGCGTCATGGCCTGCAAGTCCGCCGTCTTCAGCCTGTGATAGGTCTTGTTGGGATCGCGCAGGTCGGTGTTCTTCATGGAAGCAGTAGCGAGGGATGTTTCTATCGCGAGGACAGTGCTTGCTTCCGCTGCGGCCGTATCTGCAGGGTCTCCCAACAGTTCAAACATTTTTGCTACGTGTTTCACATAGGCGTCGCGTACTTGCTTCGATTTGTCGTCCTGCTTCAGGTAGTATTCGCGCTCGGGCAATCCCAGCCCGCCCTGCCACGCGGCGCCAACAACCTGGGAGCTGTCTTTGGCATCTTGCGTCGCTCTAAATCCGAACAACACTCCGACGCCTTCTTGTTGCAAACGCGCGGCTTCGGCCTGTAAGTCAGCTTCATTTTTCATCTGCGCGATGCTTGCGAGTTCCGCATCAATTGGTTTTGTGCCAGCTGCGTCAATGGCTGTCGTATCCATGCAGCTTGCATAAAAATCGCCGATTTTTTGTTCGTTCGAGCCTGCTGTAGACTTAGCGTTCTCCGCCATTTCGAGGATCTGCTTCAAGTTTTGCTGGTTTTTGTCGAGCAACTGCGAGAACGAGCCCCAGGTGGAATATTCTGGCGGAATCGGATTCGCCTTCATCCAGCCGCCCATGGCGAACTGGTAGAAGTCATCGCAGGGTTTGCATGTTTTATCGAGATTCGCGGTGTCGAATCCCCAATAGCTTGCGTCGCTCGCAGGCTTCGCCGAGGCGCGCAGTCCAGCACCTGCCATTGCGATCGCGGCAACTAACATCACCGCCGCAATAATCCCGAGCGGGTATTTACGATTGCGCATGATTTCCTCCGATTTTCGCTTGCTAACCACGCTAAGGAATTTGCCGCGTTCCAGCAGGGGGGTTGCCAGCACGCCACCTGGAAGACAGACGAAAAGACGCTCGCGCGGGTTTCATGATTGTGGGAGGTGGCTATGCCGGTTGGCTTAACACAGGGCCGTAAGACAAAACCAAATAACTGAATGAACCGGAAAACTACTTGGCCGGCGCGGGCAAAACCGATTCGTATTTCGTTATGTCGACGCCTTGCCAGTCGCCGCGCTCGATGCCTTCGCGAATTTGCGCGGCGCTTTTGCCTTTGTGCGATTGCTCGTACGCGTAGAAGTCTTCGCGTTCGCAAATCCCGCAGACTGCAGCGTGTTTGCCCGCATAGCAATCGAGCAGGCTGCCATGGCCCTGGCTGCGGTCACAATGGCAATAGCAGGGTTCCTGATAAAGAATTTTCTTGATGCGAGCGGCAATGCTGTAAGCATTTTGAGCAATTGGGTCGGTGAAGAGCGAAGGACTCAAAGTCGTGGGCAGCGGCCCCGTTGGCACCGTGTTATGAAACGCTGGGACCGACTCGGGATTTATGTCTTGCGCCAAATTTCCCGCGGACCGCGACGAAGCCTGCTGAGGAATCAGCGCCAAGCCAAGTGCAACTGCCACGAGAATGATCCCGCCAAAGCATTTTTGCGTTCTTAGCATGTCCGCTCCCTAATTCAACTGGCGCACCGCGGCGCCAAAGGGTCCGTGGCAAAAGCTGGGTATTACTCTACGGCGCTAGCGCGTGAAATTCCACTCTCGGCTCTTGGCGCGCCCTTCCACCGCCATGTCAAGGCAGACGCAGAACTCCAATGCGGATCACTTCCAGCCGAGTCACGTCCATCACTTTATCGTTGTTCATGTTGTCGATCTGGCTGTTCGCGATAAAGAAAAAATCGGATCCGCGAATGGCCCCGGTTGTCGGTAGGACGCAGAATTTGCTCCGATTCTCGAGGACGGTCGTGCGTGTAACGTGAAGGCCATCGCTGGAAAGACGAAACGCCGCGACGCGAGGCGAACCAATGCCATTCTGAATCCCAATCAGGCTGCCGCTGTGCCAATAGAGGCCATCGATGCCCGCGAGTGTGCTTTTTGGTCCTGGATCGACGTCCCGGCTGTCCCCGTTTGCAAGATCCACTCTCACTACGCCGAGGCTATCCGCTACGTATAAAGTGTGATCGTCCTCGCTCAGCGCAATGCCGTTAGGATAAAAGAGCGGTCGATGAACCGTGAGAGCCGCGAAAGTGCGAGCGACGGGATCGAACCTAAACACCGTGTTTGCCAAGCTATCCGTTGTAATTACTTCGCCGTTCTTGCGGATGACCAGATCGTTGAACCCGTGTTTCCCCGGACCCTCTGGCTTGAAGCGTCCTAGCAGTTTTCCCTCGGCATCAAAATGCAGGAGCTCCGTTCGCCCGCTGTCCGTGAAGGAATCGGCCCACACCGTGTCATCGCTCGCACTAATTCGAATGCCCAGGACCGGCAAGAGTCGGTAGCGGTCCGCGGGAACGAAGTCGGAACTCCGGCCATCTCGGCCAATCTCCACAATCTTCCGGCGATTGAGGCTGCTTAAGTAAAAAACATTCCGCTGTGCATCGTAGGCCAGACCTTCCGGCACCAGGTCTTTCTCTGTTGTTCGAACTGCTTCGCGTGCCTGCGCCACCATCGGAAAATCGCGGTGCACATTTTCAATTTGCGTCGTCAACTCCTTCGTTTCTTTAAACTCCAGAAATGCGGGGTCGCCCGAAGGATCGAATCCTTCCTGCAACGCGAGACATTCTTTCAGGAGCGCCAGCGCCTCGCGGCTCTCTCTCAAATGTTCTTTCGCCGCAGCGAGAAAATAGAGTGTTGCGCCGCGGTCAGGCAGCGTGGCCTGCAATTTCTGTACGGCCGCAATTTGATCGCGGATCTGTTGCGCGTCCGCGGGCTCGGCAGGCGCACCCTTGATCTCTTCGGGGTCCTGGCCACGCACGGCAGAAGGCATAAATAAAAATACGAGGAGGCAGAGTTCGGCTAGAAAGGAAGGCAAATTCGAACGCTCAAAATTCTTTTCAGAATTGCGCGCACCGTTTTGGCATTCACAGCGGAGAACCGAGAACTCAGGATGGCCTTGCATGGGAGAAAACGTTCCGTCTCTGCCAAAACGGCCGCGAGGTTTAGACGAGTACGGCCCGCGGACGAGTATACGCCGCCGCAGAAGGAGGCGCGGCCGTTGGCCGGCCAGAAACATGCCGCAGGCGCAGGTTGCGCTGCACGCGGCCGCCCCAGGCTCGCACAAAAGCATAGTTCAGTGCGCCGCCAATTACCGAGCTTGCGAGGGGAATCAAGCGGCCCACCCATTTTTCAGCCGTTTCCTGTCCCAGCTTAAGAGCCAGCCGTTCTGCGATGCGCGGGGCCAGTCTCTCGAGGATCTGCTTTTCAGCGAGATCTTTACCGTAGTCCACGCCAGTAGCTGCGGCGGCGGCCATCCACAACTCCAGCCGTTCGCTTTGGCCGCGCTCCTCAAATCCGTAAAGCAAACACAGTCTTTGGATCAAACGCAGCGTCAGAATCGTGAGCAATCCTGCATCCGGAATAATCGTGATCATGCCGCCAAGGCCAAAGCCCGCCCCTTCAAGTAGCGCGAGCCGCTCCGTGTCGTTAATCAGTGACTTGGCGATAGCATCCAGGCGCGCCACTGGCACGCGGTGCATTTGGCGGAAGTCCGGTACCTCAAGCCCATACTTCTTCTTAAGCTGCCGCCGGAACTCTTCGCGGTCGATTTCTAGCGAGCGCAGCCCTCGCAGGAGTCCAAACCGGGCAAACCGCCCAAGGACCCCTCCCGACACCGCGTTGTGTAACCGTGCCATACCTTTAAGCATCCTACGGCGGTTAGGTGCCACTGGCAACCCCCCTGTTGGGCCAGTTGTTGAACCTGCGGATGCGCCGGGCTGCTTAACCCTTCCGGACAGGGAGTTGCATAAGTGGCAGCAATAAACCCCGCGTACTACTTGACGCGGGAATTCTTTTCGGTAAACTGCATTTTTCTCTATGGCGACCTTGCCACAATTCGTTCCCTCGGAAGTCGTCCACGATTTTGACTTCCCGCAACGCGAAGCGGCGTTCTTCTATGGCCTCTTTCTGCGCGGCCATTCTGCCGAAAGGCTTCGCCGGGATATCGAAGTGCCCGCATTAGTTCTCGCTAAATGGCACAAAGAAGCGGAGCGTGAGCCGGAGCTTCGCGATATTTTTACTCGGATGGTGGAATACCGCAGGCACGTCCTGGCGATTTTTGACACCTTAGTCGGCTCAGACGTACACAACCACCGGGTTCAATAAACCATTAAAATTCAATCTCTCGTTCTCAAGGGTGACTGATTTTCTCGGAGCCGACATAAATCACCCGCCCGCCCCAAAATCCTGTACATCGGTTCAGGTCATAAATTGTCAGGCAACCCTTGATTTAGTTCGCGAATCCAAAACCAATCGGGGGACAAGTCCCACAAAATGCAGGAGATTCCTCGATTGACGGGCAGCTTGTCCAAGGGGTAGAATTCAGTCGTCCTAGAAGTTGAGGTGTGCCTATGCCACGGGTAGTTCGTGCCCTGATTGCTACTGCATTCTCGTTTGCCATCCTTATTCCAGGCTTACCAGCCCAACAGGTCCCGCAGGCGCAGGATCCCACAAATCCTACGCCTCCTCAGATACTCACCAAAGAGCAGAAGAAAGCGCAGAAAGATAAGGCGCGGAAGACCCTCAAGGAACTCGACAGCCAATACAGGCAGTGGCTGAACGAGGATGTGGTCTATATCATTTCGCCGGACGAACGGAACGCTTTCCTTCAGCTCGATACCAATGAAGAGCGCGAGCAGTTCATCGAACAGTTCTGGCTCCGGCGCAGCAGCAATCCGGATCTACCGGAAAACGATTTTAAGGAAGAGCACTACCGGCGCATTGCCTATGCCAACGAGCACTATGCTTCCGGTATTCCTGGCTGGAAGACCGACCGCGGCAAACTGTACATCATGTGGGGCCCTGCGGACGAAATTGATTCCCACCCATCCGGCGGAACCTATGATCGGCCCATGGAAGAGGGCGGCGGTACGACAACCACGTATCCTTGGGAGACATGGCGCTGGCGCTATCTGGAGGGAATTGGGGAGAACGTAGTCATTGAATTCGTGGATCCGAGCGGTTCGGGTGAATATCACATCACCATGGATCCTTCTGAAAAAGACGCCTTGTTGCACGTGCCCGGAGCGGGCTTGAGCTTGATGGAACAGATGGGCTTGGCCTCAAAGACCGATCGCTTCACGCGCTCGGACGGCACGAACATGCCCACGGCGATGGGTGGTACACCCGCCAGCATGGATGAATTCACTCGTTTGGACCTTTACGCCAAGATAAACAAACCTCCCGAGGTTAAGTTCAAGGACCTGGAAGCGATTGTGACCGCGCGCATTGTCCGCGATCAGCTCAAGTTCACCTACCGAACTGATTTTATGAAGGTAACCAATGACACCGTGTTGGTGCCCGTCACCGTACAAGTGTCCAATGGACAGCTCAACTTTCAATCGAAAGATGGCATCCATTCGGCCACGATGAATGTCTTTATGCGCGTAACCACATTGACCGGTCGCGTGGTTCAGACCTTCGAAGTGCCGGTGTCCAAGGATTTCCCTGATTCGCTTTTCCAGCAATCGCTCAAGTTGCAGTCCATCTATCAGCAAGCCGTGCCCCTTCGCCCCGGCCTCTATCGCCTGGATATCGTCATCAAGGACGTCCAGAGCGGGAACGTGGGCGTAGTAAACGCCAGGCTGGCTGTACCGCGTTTCGCAGACGAAAAACTGGATGCCAGCTCACTTATTCTTGCGGATCAGCTTGAGCATGTTCCCGCCAAGCAGATCGGCACGGGTCAATTCGTTCTGGGTTCCACCAAAGTGCGGCCACGGCTCGATAGCGACTTCACTACCGCTGATCGTTTGGGAATTTACTTGCAGGTTTACAATCTCAAGCCCGACGACAAGACGCACAAGACCAGCGCTACTTTCCAATACACCGTGAAGAAGGGTACCGAGCAAGTGTTGCAATTCAAAGAAACGTCTGCAGAGATGAAGCAGACTGGCGACCAGGTCACCATCGAGAGGTGGTTGCCGCTTTCGACCCTTACACCCGGCAAGTACTCGATCGAAATTAATGCCACGGACAGTATCTCCAGTCAGTCTATTTCGAAAACTGCAGACTTTACGGTCAGGGGGCCGCAGGAACCGACCAAGGCAGCAGCCGTCACGGTTCCAGGGAGGTAGTAAGCAGTGATTAAAGGACAGGTCCGAGTCATGGGGGCACTCGTCCTGGCCGCAACGTTCTCATTACTGGGAGCGAATCCGGCGGTGGCGCAGTTGAAGTCTGTTCAGGGCATGCTCTCGGGGGTCGTTCGAGACACTGCCGGTACTCCTCAACTGGGTGCGAGCGTCCAGGTAATTCCGGAATCCAGCGCGTCCGCCGCGGCGATCGGGTACTTGACCAACACGCAGGGAGTCTTTCGCGACGATAAGCTCGCTCCCGGTTTTTACACCGTGCGCGTAACGCTTGCGGGATTCCTCCCTACTTTAGAAAAACACGTCCGCATTAGCGCTAATCTTACGACCATTGTTCGCATTCAGCTCGAATCCATGTTTGCTTCCTTGGAACAATTGCGCCGCGCTCCTTCTACTGCAGCTAGCGAAGCGGACGATTGGAAGTGGGTGCTTCGCTCCGCGAGTGCCGCGCGTCCGGTTCTTCAATGGGTGGAAGAGGACCCGATCAGCGCCGCAGCCATGGACTCGGATTCTGTTCCTGTAGAGCCTGTGCGCGGCCGCCTGGAATTTATGGACGGCGCTCGCAGGCCCGGCTCGGTCTCCAATCTTCCCGCTAGCCCTGCAACTGCCTTCGCCTATAACCAGCGGCTCGGCCCAACAAGCAGACTTCTCCTCGCCGGCTTGATGAGCTATGACACCGATTCCCCTGCTGGCGGAATCGCCACCGTCTGGCTACCTAGTGGTTCGCTCGGATCTGGTCCGCACACCGCGTTGGTTTTACGAGAATCGAAGCTCGGAGATGTGGGCCCGACGTTCCGTGGCGTTCGCCTTGATCAAGGCGGCTCCATGGCCTTTGGAACCCGTGCCGTTCTTAAATATGGTGGAGAATATGTTTTGGTTGGTCTTGGCCATCCCGCATCCTCGCTGCGTCCGCGCATGCAACTCGACGCCCGGATTTCGGACGATTGGCAGGCGTCCCTGATCTTTGCATCCATGCCAACCGGACCGGAACCACTGGAAGCAATGGACGGCGAGACAGTGAACGCTTTGGCGGCTGCGCTAAACGAAATGGACGCGTTTCCCGTCCTGATGTATCGGAATGGACGTCCCGTTCTGGAGAGTGGCTTCCACGAAGAACTAGCTGCGGAACGCAAGATAGGCTCGCGCGCCAAGTTGCAGGTTGCAGCCTTTCATGAGGATAACAGCCACGTGGCCGTCTTTGGGCGTGGCAGCAATCTTCCGGGCGGCGACTATTTCCAGGACGTCTACTCCAATGGATTTTCGTACGACGGCGGTTCTTCCAGCAGTTGGGGCACTCGCGCCGTGTATCGGGAAAAGCTGAGTGAGGACGTTGAACTTACCGCGCTTTACGCCTTTGCTGGCGCCTTGACTCCTTCAAGCGCAGCAGCTGGACCTCTCCGCGAGATGTTCCGGACCGCCGGGCGCCATACTGCGGGAGCAAAACTCACCGGCAAGGTGCCTCGCCTCGGCACAAAGGTAACGGCGGGCTATCAGTGGATCAGTGGCGCTACGCTCTCGCGTGTCGATAGCTTTGGCGAATCCCTTTATGATATGGAGCCTTATGTTCATATCGGGGTGCACCAGCGCCTGCCCAAGTTTGGTCCTGGCCGCTGGGAGGCCAACGCGGAATGCGACAACCTTCTTGCGCAAGGCTATGTAACCCTCACCTCTCCAGACGGCCGGGTAACCCTGATGCCTGCTTTCCGCACGTTCAGGGGTGGTCTAAGCCTCCAGTTTTGAGCGCAAAATGGGCTTTAGAAACCTGTATGCGTCCTTCCAGAAAGCGGATTGTCGATAATCCTGCAACTCAGCGATTCTGTAAGTTATTGAAGTATAAATGGTTTATTGAGAACCCGCACTTCCAAAGATTGGACATTCGTTTGCACCTAAGATTCTGCGGCGGGGTGTCACCCTGCCTGGGCCAGTTATGAAGCAGAGTCTCAGAGTCAGTCTTGGGGCCGTTGTGCTGGCGCTCGCCACGCTGGCAGCCATGATTTTTGCTTGGCTGAACTTTGTCCAGAGAGCTGAATTTGAGACTCCCGATGACGGCGTCGTTTGGCTGGATACTCCGCAGGGCGTTCAAGCCCAGCAGGTAGCTCAAAATTCTCCAGCCGCTCGCGCTGGTGTGCGCGTTGGGGATCATGTCCTGGCCATCAACGACAGCCCCGTCACCCGTCAAGTGCAGGTAACGAAGCGGTTGTGGCGCGCAGGATTGTGGACCCAAGTGCGCTACAAACTGGCGCGGAATAACGAGGAGTTTGAGACTCCGCTCGTTACCGCTCCTGCCGAGAAACCGACCTCTATCGAGAATTATGCGCGTGTAGTAGGTCTGATCTATCTTTTCATCGGGCTTTTCATTTTTGCGCGACGTTGGAATGCGCCTCGCGCCGTGCACTTCTACATTTTCTGCCTTGTGTCTTTCATTTTCTTCTCCTTCCACTACAGCGGGAAGCTGGACACGTTTGATTACGAAGTTTATTGGATCAAGATCGTGGCGCAGGTACTCATGCCTGCTCTGCTGCTGCATTTCGCGCTGGTCTTCCCGGAACGCACGGAAGGCACCAGCCGTTCGCTTTCCAAGCTCAGCTTCGTTTACCTCCCGCCGCTCGTGATACTTTTCGTTCATATCAGCACGGCTTTGGGGGCGCTCGGTTTTGTTCCCTGGCTTGGCTCTCGCGTTCTTCTCGATAAAATCGCCTACAGCTATCTCGGCGCGTGCCTTCTGGCCGCCGGATTGGTTTTCTATCGTAATTATCGCGCAGCGCCGGCCGGCGTCTTGCGTCAGCAATTGAAATGGCTCACTGCAGGAACCTTCATCGGGACATCTCCTTTTGTCGTCCTGTACATCGTGCCGTACGCATTCGACGCGGCTTCCCGGCCGTGGATGAAATTCTCGACGGTCAGCCTGGTTTTTATTCCGCTGTGCTTCGGCTACGCGATCATTCGCTACCGCTTGATGGATGTGGACATCATTTTCAAGCGCGGCTTAGCGTATACCGCTGCTACCGCCGCCATTGCGGCGATATATTTTGCGCTAGTCTATTTAATCGCCAATATTTTTCATTTCACCGGCCTCGTGGGCGGGCTGATCGCTGTCGGTGTTGCCGCCTCTCTTTTCGAACCTTTCCGCGCGTGGATTCAATCGCGTTTGGATCGTTTTTTCTACCGTGATCGCCTCGATTACCGCCGCACGCTAATCGAATTCGGCCGCACACTCACCAATGAAGTACGGCTTGAGCCCATGCTGGGTTCGGTTATGGACCGTCTCTCGCAAACGCTTCTCGTCGATCGTCTGGCGATTTTTGTCGAGGACGTCTCGAATCCCGGCGATCTCCGGCTGGCCCGCTCGATGGGCGTGCGTCTCGCGGAGCCTCTTGATCTTAGTTTCCTCGGACCGGCCCGGCCCGAGTTCGCGCGAGGGGCGCTCTTTTTTGAGTCGCCCCGCGCCGCGCGCGACGTCGGTGACTCCGTGCGCCGCACTCTCGAGCAGCTCGACCTCAATTACTTTGTGCCTTGCCGCATTCGCGAACACACGGTTGCTGTTTTGGGGCTAGGTAAGACCGTCGACGGCGACTACCTCTCGAGCGATGACGTCGAACTGGTGGAAACGATTGCAGGCTACGTGGCTGTGGCTCTCGATAACTCTCAGCTTTATACCTCGCTAGAACAAAAAGCACTCGAGATCGCGCGCCTCAAAGACTTCAGCGAAAACATCGTGGAATCCCTGAATGTCGGGGTTCTTGCCGTCGATCTGGAAGGTATCGTCGAATCCTGGAATACGCGCATGGAGCAACTCTTCGGCGTGGCTCGGCAAGATGCCGTTGGACGCCAGCTTCGCTCCCTGCTTCCGGAAGAGCTTGCCGCGGAAATTGCCGCGCGTGGCGACGCGGAGCAGATCACAGGAATTTACAAACAGCGCCTGCACCATCAAGGCAAAGCCCTCACCTTGAACGTTTCCATCACTCCTTTGGTCAGCAAGTCCGCCGAACGCATCGGGCGTCTCTTGCTCTTCGACGACGTCACGCAGCGCGAGCGCATGGAAGAACAGATGTCGCAAACGGAGAAACTGACTTCGCTTGGCCTTCTCGCCGCCGGCGTCGCTCACGAAGTCAACACGCCTCTAGCGGTGATCTCCAACTACATCCAGATGCTCGCAAAGCAGATGCCTGATGCCGACCCGCGGCAATCGATCATTGAGAAAATTGTCAAGCAAACGTTCCGCGCCAGCGAAATCGTCAACAATCTCTTGAATTTTTCGCGCACGGGCGCCGGCGAGTCCGTGGACATAGATGTAAATCGTGTCGTCGAAGAAACTCTTTCTCTCGTCTCCCATCCGTTAAAAACCTCGCAGATTCAAGTGGTGAAGCATTTGGGCGAGACTCTTCCAGCGGTCCGCGGCTCAGCGAATAAACTGCAACAGGTCTTTCTAAATCTTTTCCTGAACGCTCGCGACGCCATGCCCGGCGGCGGCCTGCTCGAAGTGCGCACGGGCGCGCACAATGGCAGCGTTGAAATTGAAGTCGTCGACACGGGTGCGGGCATCCCGCGTGAACATATTCACCGAATCTTCGATCCTTTCTTCACGACGAAAGCCAGCGGCCGCGGAACGGGCCTCGGCCTCTCCGTCAGTTACGGCATCATCAAGGAACATTCCGGAAAGATCGACGTCCGCTCGACCCCCGGCAAAGGCACTTCATTCCACGTAGAGTTCCCAGCGGTCAGGAAGTCGGTTCATGTCTAAGGGCACTATTCTGGTTGTTGACGACGAATCAGAAATTCGCGAAGGCCTCGAACTCCTGCTTACGAGCGAAGGCTATGGCGTCTCCAGTGCGGAGACGGGGGAATCCGGCCTCGCCAAGCTCGGCGAACACCCTTTCGATTTGCTGTTGCTTGACGTTAGCTTGCCAGATCGCAATGGCCTCGAAATGCTGCGCGAAATTCGCAAGCGTGATCCGCAACTTTCCGTCGTCTTAATCACCGCCTACGGTTCGATTGAAATGGCGCGTGCTGCATTCAAGGGTGGCGCGCTCGATTACATCACCAAGCCCTGGTCCAACGACGAACTCTTGGCGCAGGTCGCGCAGGCCGTGGAATCACGCCGGCTCCGTGAAGAAAACGTCCAGCTTAAGCGCGCGCTCAAACAGCGCTTCACTTTTCCAAACATCATCGGCAAGAGCGAAAAGATGCTGACGCTTTTCGATCTGATCACGCAGGTGGCGCCTTCGCGTTCCACCGTCCTGATCAGCGGGGAGAGTGGCACAGGCAAAGAGCTCATCGCTAAAGCCATTCACTCAGCTTCCACGCGTGCGGACAAGGCTTTTGTGCCTGTCAACACCGGCTCGATCCCCGTGGATTTGCTCGAATCACAACTTTTCGGACACGTGAAGGGTGCTTTCACCAGCGCTGTCGCTTCCAAAAAAGGGCTCTTCGAAGTTGCCGATCAAGGCACTATTTTCTTCGACGAAATCGCCACCATCAGCCCGGAAACGCAAGCCAAACTTCTCCGCGTGATTCAAGAGCGCGAATTCATGCGCCTCGGCGGCACGGAGCAGCTCAAAGTTGATGTCCGCATCGTTGCTGCATCCAACGTTGAGCTTCTGACGCTCGTCCGCGAGGGCCGCTTCCGCGAGGATTTGTACCACCGCTTGAACGTAATTCATCTCCAGTTGCCCCCGCTGCGCGATCGCCGGGAAGACATCCCCGCGCTGCTCGCTCATTTCCTCGCGCGCTATTGCCTGGAGAACGCCAAGCCGATGCGCCTGTTTACAGCGGGCGCGATGAAACTCCTGATGGATTACGATTGGCCCGGCAACGTTCGCGAGCTGGAAAATGTCGTCGAGCGTGCCGTCGTACTTTCCACGCAGGAACGCGTCGACGTGGATTTGCTTCCCGAAAGCATTCGCAGCAAGGAAATAGTCCGCGGCGTCCGCTTGCAGCTCTCGGAATTTCTTCCTCCCTTGCCTGGCGAACCTGGTTCCCGTACCGGCGCCGATCATGCGCAACCCTCGCTTTTTCAAATCATGGACGAGATCGAGCGTCGCATTATTATGGATATGCTCGAGCGCACCGGCTGGAATCAGACGGAAGCCGCCGAGCGTTTTATGATTCCTCTTTCCACTCTAAATCAAAAAATCAAGCGACTGGGGATTGACGTACGCCGCCGTGGTCGCGCCGATGAATCGCTCTCGGCCACCATAGGTAAATAGCCTCCAGGCAAAAAACGCTGGCCGCTTTTCCGCTCCTTTCTTAAGACTTTCACCTTGCATCTAAGAGTTTGTCTATGCACAGTATCGCGGGATGATCCTTCGCCTTTCCAGTCCAGTCGCGCGCGGCCTTTTTGTCCTATTTGCGTTGGTGCTCGCTGCCGGTCTTTCCTACTCGAACATTCGCAATGTCCTCGCTGTTCATGATTCGGGACTGAACACCGCTGACGGCTATGCCCGGGCCACTCATCTCGAACCGGATAATGCCGCCAACTGGTATCTCCTCGGCCGTTATTGGCAATACAACCTGGAAGATCCCGATGCAAAGCGCGCCATTCGCAACTACCAAACGTCATTGTCTTTTGATCCTCGTTCCGCAGACACGTGGCTAGATCTGGGCACCGCGTACGAATCGGAAGGCGACATCCCCGCCGCTCGAAATGCATTTGTTCATGCCAAGCAGGTGTACCCGCTATCGCCGGAAGTCTCTTGGCGCTATGGAAATTTTCTGTTGCGGCGGGGCAGCAACGAGTTTGACGCCGCATTTGCACAGATCAGGCATGCCGTGGAAGCCGACCCAAAGCGTGCTGCTGCTGCATTTACTCTCTGCATGCGCTTCGAGCCCGACGATAAACCCATGGGAGACCGCGTGAGCTCCGTCTTAAACCGCGCCTTGCCGGACTCTCAGGCCGCTTACCTGGGGGTGATTTCAGCCCTGGCTGAACAAGAAAAAACTGAACAGGCTCTCGCCGTCTGGTCCCGGCTAGCCGATTTTCACCCGCAATTTCAGCTGAGCGACTCCTATCCGTTGCTCGAACTCCTCCTTCACAAACGGCAGATGGCGGATGCCCAGCGCGTCTGGGCTCAGGCTCTCCTTTTCTCGGGTGTGACGCGCCCCCCAGATCCGCCCGGCTCTTTGGTATGGGACGGAGGTTTTGAATCGAATATCGTCGGTGGCGGATTCACCTGGCGCTACTCCTCATTCGCAAGCGGCGCGGTCATCACTCTCGATACAAAGGAAAAGCATTCCGGCAAACGTTCTCTTCGGCTCACGTTCAATGGTCTCAGCAACGTGAACTTCAACGAAGTGTGCCAATACGTCCCTGTTCAGCCTTCCACTTCTTACCGCTTTTCCGCATGGATCCTGACGCGCTCTCTGTCTACCGATCAAGGCGTGCGCTTCGGACTGCACTCTATCGGCGACTCATCGAGTTCTGTCGTCTGGACGGATGATGTGAAGGGTACACAGCCGTGGACCAAAGTCGAGTTTCCGTGGACCTCAGCAAACGATGTCCGCGAACTGCAGCTCTGTGTGAGTCGCAACCCCAGCGCGAAATTTGATAGCAAAATTCGCGGCTCGGCCTGGATTGATGATGTCGCTCTGGTCCCGGATTCCGCGGAGACCGGCAAGCCGTGAAACTCATCCGCATCGGAATTTGCGCTCTCGTGGTCTTCGGTGTGGCATCGCACGGCGCTGTCGAAGATTGGGCACGTGCTGTACTGGAGATCGGGGCAGCATTGCTCCTTCTCGGTTGGGCGATTCGCGCGTATTTAAAGCGGGAGAATCAGCTGGTAATCTCTCCTCTGCTATTGCCTCTGGTCTGCCTTTTGTTGATCGCCCTCGGCCAGTGGTTCCTTCACCTCACTGCATCCTCTTACAACACGCGCATGGAACTTCAGCTGCTCCTTGCCGACATTCTTCTTCTCTTTTTGGCCGCGCAATCGTTCCGGACGCTCGAGGACTGGCGCAGCTTTGTCTGGTTCGTGATGAGTTTCGGCTTCTTGGTGGCTATCTTCGGAATCCTGCAGCATCTCACCTTTAACGGAAAACTCTATTGGTTTCGCGAGATGCACTTTGGCGGCATTCCTTTCGGTCCCTATGTGAATCGCAACCATTTCGCTGGATTTATGGAGCTCGTCATTCCAATCTCTTTGGTTCCTTTGGTCTTGGGCAAGGTGCGCCGGGAGCGCTGGTTTTTGGTTAGTCTCTTTGCCGTAGTGCCCATCGGCGCTTTGTTTCTCTCAGCATCTCGGGGAGGTCTGGTTAGTCTTGCCGTGGAAGTTGGTGTCTTGGTCGTTTGGCTGATTCTTCGCCGCACGGTCGGAAGACACCTGCTTTCGGGTGGTGCGGTTCTCTTGCTGGCATTCCTCATGGTCTCTTGGCTGGGTGCGCAGCAGCTTGTCGAGCGTTTTTCTTCCCTCCAATCTCTCGAAGTTACCGGGGGAAAACGCGCGTCTATGAGAGCCGACACCTGGCGCATTTTCCTGGATCATCCCTGGACGGGCACGGGCCTCGGCACTCTCCAGATTGTCTTTCCCGCTTATGAAACTCTTTATGATGGAAAAGTCGTCAACCATACCCATAACGATTATCTCGAGGCTCTTGCAGAAACTGGTATTGCGGGTGGTTTGTGCTGCCTTTGGTTCCTGGGTGTTCTGTTTTTCGATTCGCTCCGGCGCTTGTCTCAACCCAATGGAGCATTTGCTACCACCCTCCAGCTTTCGGCCTTTGTCGCCTGCCTCGGCCTTCTCACGCACAGCCTCGTTGATTTCAATTTGCACATTCCGGCTAACCTTCTCCTCTTTTTTCTCATGGCAAACCTTGCTACCAGCGAGATTCGTCAGCCCACTCCACTGATTCCCAAATCGGGAAGCCCGCGTTTCAGGCTTGGAAATCACTGATGGTCCTGGCCCTTCTGACTGTATAATCAACTGGGGGTCATCTATTCATATGCAACCAGCGAGACTGGGTGCGGGGGCGTTGTGTCTCGTCTCCACATCTCTACTCGGATTACTGGTTCTGGCGCCGCCCACCCGCGCGCAGGCCGTCCTCGAGACACCGCAACAAACGAACGATCGTATTCGCGAGCTTTCTGCCGCCGCCCGTAGCGCGCCCCATGAATACGTGATTGGGAATGGAGACTTGCTCTCGATCGATGTTTTCGACGTGAAAGAGCTAAGCCGCGACGTTCGTGTCAGCCAAGCCGGCACCATCGGCATCCCCCTGATCCCGGTGCGCCTGCATATTGCAGGTCTCACCGAAATCCAGGCGGAACAGAAAATTTCCGAAGTTCTGGCAGCAAACGGTTTGGTGTCACACGCGGAAGTCAGCATCACCATCAAAGAAAGAAAGAGCAAGCCCATTACGGTTGTCGGGGCTGTTGCCCGCCCTCTCGTTTATCAGGCGGACCGCCCGATCTCGCTTCTCGAAGTCCTTGCCGAAGCCGGGGGGCTTTCGAACGATGCCGGGGACGAGGTCATCGTAACGCGAGCCGTTCCGCAGATGTCCTTCGACGAATCGGAGCCCCCGGCGATCGGACCGGCGGAAGCCGCCCCTGCTCATTCTCAACCGATTAGATCAGAAGCAAAACCCGCGGCGCCTACCGCAACTCCATCTCCTTCGTCACACGGAGGGGCCACGGCGGATCCTCTCGAATTGCCGGCGCCCAATGCGTCTGCGGAGAAATCGACGAACGGAACCGGCGCGCCCTCGGGTTCAGCTCCGGTCGACACTATCACCGTTAATCTGTATCAGCTCATGGAATCTGGGAATATCACAAATAATATCCTCCTGCAGGCAGGCGATGTCGTAACTGTGCCCCATGCCGGGATAGTGTACGTTTTGGGCGCAGTTGGTAAGCCCGGCGGATTTGTGCTCAGCAATGACCGCGAGAAAATGACCACTTTGAAAATTCTCGCGTTAGCTGGCGGCTACACAAACTTGGCTAAGACCGATCATGCCGTCATCATCCGCAAGGATGCCCAAGGTCAGCAGCATCAAGTACCGCTCGATCTGAAGAAAATTCAGAACAGCCAAGCCGAAGATTTGCAGCTGCTACCCAGCGACATTTTGTATGTTCCGCAGAGCGTAGCCAAGCAAGCAATCATTAGAACGATTGAGTTTGCCCTCGCCCTCGGCTCAGCCGTCGCACTTTATCGCATCGCGTATCAATAGAAAATGCCCGAAGACAACAAACTCGTTCACCGGGATAACGGCTCAAACGGCACTGTTGAGCTGATTCCCCCATCGCCAAATCTCCCGGCTTGGGATCTCTCGCCCCGCGAGCCGCACCTCTATGATTACCTGCTGATCCTCCGCAAGCATCAATGGCTGATCTTGTCGTTCTTGCTTGCCGTAGTCACGATTGTCACGATCTCCACCTTCCGCATGCAAGCCGTCTATGTGGCCACTGCCCGCATTGAAATCGACCCCTCGAATGCCTCTATCCTGCCTTTTCAGGGCATGGATCCTTATGGCTATGAGATGGATGTCGAGAACTACATCGAGACGCAGTCGAAAATCTTGACGAGTGAAACTTTGGCCTTGCAGACCATCCGCAGCAGCGGCCTAGGCGCGCGGCCGGAGTACGCTTCTCCTAATGGCCCTTCTGAAGCTGTGGCCATTGGCAGTTTGGAAAATCAGAAGCGCCCTCCAGAGCTTGGCGCATTCCTTGGCAGCCTCAGTGTAAGGCGTGTTCCCACCAGCCGGCTTATGGACGTGAGCTTCGAGTCGACGGACCCACAGTTTGCTGCGCGAATCGTCAACGAACACATCAAGAATTACAAGGAACAGAACATCCGCAGTCATTACGATGAAACCACGCAAGCCACCACTTGGCTCCATAATGAGTTGGATGAGCTCAGGATTAAAGTTCAGGAATCCGAAGACCAGCGCATCGCCTACGAACGAAAAAATCAGATCTGGACGCTAGACGACAAGTCTAACATCACCAGCCAGCGCCTCGCTGACATCAACAAAGCCCTCACCGACGCTCAAGAAGACCGCATGAAGAAGGAAGCGCTTTTTCAGTTTGCCAAAGCCGGTGATATTGCCAACGTGCCCCAACTTCGCGACAATCCGGTCTTGCAGTCTCTCATTCAGAAACGGCAGACCACGTCAGAGGAATACGACGACGCTTTGGGCCAATATGGCCCTAAGTTTCCCAAAGTCCTGCGCCTTCAGACGCAATTGAAGGAAATGGATCAGTCAATCCAGAAGGAAAATGTCAACTCGTTAAACCATATCGAACTCGATTACCGCGAAGCCGTGCAGCGCGAAACAATGCTCGTGCAAGCTCTCGATAAACAAAAAGCGGAAGCGAATACCATGGCCGAGCGCATGGTCGAGTACAACATCCTCAAGCGCGAGGCAGAAGCTTCCAAGACTCTCTATGACAGCTTGATGACCAAGCTCAAAGAGGTGGGCATTTCCTCTGCTTTGCAATCCTCCAATATCCGCGTCGTCGATCCGGCCATGATCCCCACTTATCCCTCGCGTCCAGCCAAGGCGAGGAACATCGCACTCTCCTTTCTTGTCGGTCTGGTTGGGGGCATCGGTCTTGCTCTCATGCGCGAGTACCTCGACAACACGGTCAAGACACCTGACGATATTGAGACCCTCGCCCGCTTGCCTTCCTTGGCTGTCGTGCCCCAGTTTGGCGGCTCCAATGGCAACGGTTCACGTAAGCGTCTCTTGCAAGGCATTTCCACGAATGGTCATGATAAACGGATCGAGCTCGTTGCGCAGCACTTGCCCAAATCTCAAATGTCCGAGGCGTTCCGAGCGTTGCGCACCTCGCTGCTGCTTTCTCAGCCCGGCCGGCCACCTCAAGTCATCCTCGTCACCAGCGCTCTCCCGCGCGAAGGCAAAACCACCGCGGCGGCCAACTTGGCCGTTACTCTTGCTCAGCTCGGAGACAGTACCGTTCTCGTCGATGCAGACTTGCGCAAGCCGGGCGTCGGCCGGCTACTCAACATGGCGAATGGCAAGTATGCGGGCTTAAGTTCTTATCTTGCCGGTGTTTCGAGTCTCGATCTGGTTATAGTGCCGCACCCGGACATTCCCAATCTCGCTGCAATTCCCACGGGCCCGCTGCCTCCCAATCCTGCCGACTTGTTGTCCTCTCACAAATTGGCGGAGGCTATCGCCGAACTACGCACCAAATTCAAATTTGTGGTGATCGACTCGCCTCCAGTTATGGCCGCCACCGACGCAGTTATTGTGTCTGTCCAAGCCGATGGCGTCCTGCTAGTTGTGCGCAGCGGCGAAACTCCCAAGGAAGCCTTCACGCGGACTCGTGACTTGCTAGTCAGCGTGAAGTGCCACATTCTCGGCGTGGTTCTGAATGCGGTGGATTCCGGCGCTCCGGACTACTACTATTCTTATCGGTACTATCCGTATTCTTATGGCTATGGCCCTCAGGAAGCACTCGAGTCTGCTCAGGAACATGAAGATTTTGCTGAATCCGTCTCCGAAAGCTCCCCGCGCCATCGCGACGACGATCAGTCATTGTAAGGAGGCACTTTGCGTTACTTAATCACCGGCGGCGCCGGCTTTATTGGTTCTCATTTGGCAGAGCGGCTTCTCGCTCGCGGCGACCGCGTCGTCTTGCTCGACAACCTATCCACAGGCAGCATGGATAATATCCGCCACCTCAAAGCTTCCGGCCAAATGGAATACCACCTGGACAATATTGAAAACCTCCAGTTGGTCGCAGAGCTCGTCGATGACGCCGATGTCATCGTTCATCTCGCCGCCGCTGTCGGCGTCAAGCTCATCGTCGAAAGCCCCGTGCGCACTATTGAAACAAACGTAAACGGCACGCAACGCATTCTCGAAGCCGCCTGCAAAAAACGTAAACTCGTGCTCACCGCTTCCACCTCCGAAGTCTACGGTAAGAATACGAACGTGCCTTTTCATGAAGACGCCGACCTCGTTTTGGGTCCCACTACCAAAGGCCGTTGGAGCTATGCGGCATCCAAGGCTCTCGACGAGTTTCTCGCGCTCTCTTATTGGAAAGAGAAAAAACTTCCCGTCATCGTGGTTCGGTTGTTCAATACGGTTGGCCCGCGCCAAACCGGGCGGTACGGGATGGTCTTGCCCAATTTCGTCAAGCAAGCACTGGATAATGGGCCCATCCAAGTTTACGGCGACGGCCAGCAGTCTCGCTGCTTCTGCGATGTTCGCGACACCGTGGAAGGCCTCATTCGTTTGATGGACACCGACCGCTCCATCGGTGAGGTCGTGAACGTCGGCAACACCGAAGAAATCACCATCGAAAGCCTCGCTCAATTGGTCAAAAAACGCACCGGCAGCACCTCATCCATCGAGTTCGTGCCGTACGATCAGGCTTACGAGCCCGGCTTCGAGGATATGATGCGCCGCGTCCCGTGCGTCGATAAACTCCACGCCCTCACGGGTTTCCGCCCTCAAACGCCGCTGAACGAAATTATCGATCGCGTTACAACCTTCTTCCGCCAAAAGGAAGAAGCCGCTACTCCACGCGTGGCCACAAGCAGCGCTGACTGACCCAAGTTTTTCACTTGTTGCGGAAATGATCTCCGCGCAAGGGATGAAGGCTGTCCGTCAAGCAGGGTATACGTCTACTTGGCTGGCGGGCCCTCGAATTTTTCATCATCAATCGGCTGGTTTTGCCGAATCTCCAGAACCTTGAAGGAGGTTCTCGTCCCCCACGCACCCCCGGGACTTGACCATCTCACAACAAATGGAGTCTTCACTCCTCCAATCTCGCGATAGTCCTCGAAATCGGCTCTTATTTGAAATCCGCCAAAAATGGTTTGCTCCTCAATGTGCCGCCGGAGGAGCAACCCGCTCTGCACATCGAAATAAAAATCCTCGCTGGTTCCTTCCGGTGAAGTCCCGCTCACGACATACGTATCTTGTTCATCGACCTTTTCTATCCCCTTCACTTTGACATTGGAATATTCGCTCTTTATCCGGCTACCTTGATAGATCTCTGTATCTCGCAGGATGGCATTATGTTGAGGAGTATTCAGCAGACCCCAGTACGATTTCAGAGAATCTTGCGCCCAGGCTCGCTTTCCATCAAATCCTACCCAGAGGCTGTAACTGGGTGATTCCTTTGCCAGCAGCACTTTCCCCGGACCCTTCTGGTAGATCATTGTGATTGACTCTGAGTTCCCGCCATTCAGCCGCGTGGTTTTTATGATCTGGCTCCTCACACCGGCGAGCGCAGTTTGGCCACCGAGTGCTTGCAAATAATGATCAAGCACATCCGTAACGCTCGGCAGCGGAGGGCCGGCAGACTTCTCAGCGACACTCGCCTCCGCTTTCGGCGCCCGCGGCGGCGGCGGGACAATAAGGGCCAACCCAATTGGCTGCGCGTGACCCTGATGGCACGTGAAACAATTCACCGTGTTTTCCCCGTGGAATGATCCTTCGTTAATCTGGCGAACCATCCGAATCATCTCGCGCGCCCGCAGCTTTTCTTTCCTCTCGTCCTTGCTAAAATCTTGTACATGGCAATGGTCGCAATCCACGTTCAGCGAACTTGCAATAAACGACATGGCCCCTTGCAAATCGCCCGCTCGCATCCCTTTGAGCGCCTGAATGTTCTTAAAGACCTGTTCGGCCGGAAGGTTCTCGCGCGATTCTGGCGGATTGGTTTGTGCGGCGGCACCCCGGCAGAAGAGCAGCGCGGCTACGCATAAGACGAGGGCCGTCGCTCGTTTCGCCACGGCATACCGCTGAACAACTCGTTCGCTCATCCAAGATCACCTTCACTTTAAGTTCAATTCAGAGCTCATACCACCCAGAGGAGGGCATTACTCTGTAGTCTGACCCCCACTCGTCCGTCAGGCACACCTCTGCCATGTTTCCAGCCCTATCAGACAAGACGTTTCGCACTCAGATTCGTCTCAAACTTATGCCAACTAGAGGTGTCAATCCGAGAAGCCACGCCTGCGCTTTCGCGGGAACAATTCCCGCCGCAAAGCGTATTCACAGTAGTCAGCCAACCTCGAAAGGAAGCTAAGGTCCGCGAAATGAATACCATCGAATCTCTCGACACGGCATTTCGCGATTTTAAATACGCTCTCCGCACCCTGGCGCGTACACCTGGTTTCACGGTCATTGCCATCCTGACGCTCGCCCTGGGCATAGGCGCCAACACCGCCATTTTCACACTTCTCGATCAGATCCTCCTCCGGCTCCTTCCCGTCAAGAATCCCCAGGAGCTCGTCCTCCTCACCATGCACGGCCGCCATTACGGCAGCAATTGGGGCGGCAACGCCATCTCTCATCCCATGTTCCGCGATTTCGCTGCTCACAATGAAGTCTTCTCCGACATGTTCGCCCGTTTTGCTTTCGCGGGCAGCCTCTCTTTCAACGGCCAGGCGGAGCGCGTTGACCTTGAGCTGGTTTCCGGCGACTACTTCTCCGCTCTCGGCCTTAACCCGTATCTCGGCCGTGTCTTCACTGCCGAAGACGACCGCGTCCCCGACGCGTATCCCTACATCGTCCTCAACTACGCCTACTGGCAGTCTCGTTTCTCGTCCGATCCGCAAATCGTCGGTAAGACCCTGACTCTCAACAACGACAACATGACCATCGTCGGCGTCCTGCAACCCGGCTTTGACGGCGTCGAGCTCGGTCACTCACCGAAGCTTTTTGTCCCGATCATGATGGAAAAGGAAGTCCTCGTCGGCAATCCCACCGACATGATCCACGAGCGCCGCAATCGCTGGGTCAACGCTTTCGGCCGCCTCAAACCCGGCATCACGCGCGAACAAGCCAAAGCCTCGCTGCAGCCCTTCATGCATTCCATGCTCGAAATGGAAGTCAAAGATAAAGCCTTCGCTCACGCCTCTCCTTACGATCGCGAGCAATTCCTGAAATGCACGATTGACGTGCTCCCCGGCTCGCAGGGCCGTTCCTATACACGCCAAGCTCTCTCTACGCCGCTCTGGGTTCTCATGGCCACCACCGGCCTCGTCCTTCTTATCGCCTGCGCCAATCTTGCCAATCTTCTTCTCGTTCGCGGCTCCGCGCGCAAAAAGGAAATCGCCATTCGTCTTGCCATGGGCGCCACTCGCCCGCGCATCATTGCGCAACTTTTGATTGAGAGCCTCTCGCTGTCCGTTTTCGGCGCGCTCGCCGGTCTAGCGCTCGCTTACTGGGCGGACAAGGCTCTCATGGCTGCGTACCTGCCCTCCGACTCCGGCGGCTTGCGCATTTCCACAACTCCCGATCTCCGCATCCTGCTCTTCACGCTCGCTGTCACCCTCGCTACCGGCGTTTTCTTCGGCCTTCTTCCCGCTCTTCAAACCACCAAGCCGAATGTCGCCAGCACTCTCAAGGATGAAGCCGCCGCTGTCGTCGGCGGTGGCCACGGCGCGCTCAGAAAATCTCTCGTCATCGCACAAGTCACGCTCTCTCTTTTGCTTCTCATCGGCGCTGGCCTTTTTACTCGCAGCCTCGGCAACTTGCGCAATCTTGGCCCAGGTTTCTCGCCACAAAATCTCATCGCCTTTGAGATCGATCCTTCCTACAGCGGCTATAGTGTGGCGCGTCTGAAAACTTTCTATCCCCAGCTGCTGGACTCTCTATCTTCCGTTCCCGGCGTACAGGCCACCAGCTTGGCGAGCGTGCGCATCCTCGAAGACAACGAATGGGACAGCAGCATGACCGCCGAAGGCTTCAGTCCTCCCACTCCCGACGCTCACCCCGAGCCCTACATGAATCAGATCAGTCCGAACTATTTCGCCACTCTTGGCGTTCCCATCGTCAACGGCCGCGATTTCCGGCCTACCGACACCCTCGAGGTCAAACACAATCCCGAAGAAAAAGGGGACATGGGCTGGCAGCCTTCGGTCATCATGATCAATGAGACCTTCGCTAAAAAATACTTTGCCGGCCGTGACCCTGTCGGCCTCCACCTCGGTTTCGGCTCCGATCCCGGGACACCTACCGACATGGAAATCATCGGCGTCGTGAAAGACATCAAGTACACCAGCCTCCGCGATGAAATTCCTCCGCAGGCTTTCGTTCCTTATATGTCGGACCGTTTCCTCGGCGGCATGGTCGTCTATGTCCGCACCACCGCCGATCCCAATCTGCTTATGACCGAGATCCGCTCCAAGGTCCGCGACCTCGACGCCAACGTTCCCGTCTACGCCATGCGCACCACCGAGGTGCAAATCAACAACTCGCTCTCTAGCGAACGCATGATCGCCAGCCTCTCCGCTGTTTTTGGTTTTCTGGCCACGCTGCTCGCTGTGATCGGCCTCTACGGCGTGATGGCTTACACCGTCGCGCAGCGCACCCGTGAAGTCGGCATACGCATGGCACTCGGCGCGGCCCAAGGCAATGTCATCTGGCTCGTGATGCGCGAAGTTTTGATTCTCGTCGCTATCGGCGTGGCTGCCGGAGTGCCCGCGTCCTTGGCACTCACCAAGCTTGTGCAGAGCCAACTCTTCGGCCTCTCGCCGCACGACCCCGCAACTCTCTTGATCGCGACGGTTGCCCTGGCGTTCGTGGCCTGCGCGGCCGGATACATCCCCGCATGGCGCGCTAGTCGCCTCGACCCCATGAAAGCTCTTCGCTACGAATGACGCCTGCCTGACTCTGCGGGTGATCGCAGCCTTCTGTCACGCCAGGATGCACAATTTCGCGGACGACATCGTTCCTCGACCGCGAATGGCGGTTCTAATGACAGCGAACATTCCGTGTGTTAAAAAGTAATCCCCAGACGGAGGGTCTCGACCCTTTGAAATCCAGGTCCCCGGTGTTTTTGGAAAGGAAGAAGTGTCCCTATGAAACTATCTACAATGCTGATTGGAGTCTCGGTTCTGGCATTCAGTCTCTTCGGCCTCAAAGGAATGACTGCCCAGGGGAATGACAAATCTCCCGACGATTCCGACACCGATGTGAAGTCCGCGTGCAGCCAACTCCCTTCTTATAGCCAGTTGAAAGCAGCGCTCGTTTCCGCTCAGGCTCAATCGAACGGCGGTTTCGGCCTCAACATGTGGGGCACAATCGTAAACCGCGATGGCGTGGTCTGCGCTGTAGCATTTACCGGCAGCGATCGCGGCGCACAATGGCCGGGCAGCCGCGTTATCTCCGCACAAAAGGCAAACACCGCAAATGCATTTAGTCTTCCAGCCTTGGCGCTCTCCACCGCCAACCTCTACACAGCCGTACAACCCGGCGGCTCGCTCTTCGGCTTACAGGAAAGCAACCCGGTGAACACCCGCGTTGCTTACCGAGGGGATTCCACCGAATACGGCAAGTCGAACGACCCTATGCTCGGCGGCAAAATTGGCGGCGTAAATGTCTTTGGGGGTGGCTTGGCTCTCTACAACGCAAAGAAACAACTCATTGGCGGGGTCGGTGTGAGCGGTGATTCTTCCTGCGCCGATCACAATATCGCTTGGCGGACCCGCAATAATTTGAGTCTCGATTACGTTCCCGCTGGCGTGAGCGGTGATGTGACTCGGCCCGACAACATCGTCTATGACATCACGAACCCCGCAGGCTTCCCGATCGGCGTCAGCGCCGGCGGATGGGGCCATCCAGCTTGCAGCCCTGCTGCGACGACCATCGCCGCGGGATTGCCAATCATTAGATAGACGAGCTTGTTTCTGAGCATATCGTCGGACGGTGTGTGTCTTTTGCAATAGCAAATCGCCCGCGCACATCGCGTAGGGGCGCCTTGAATTTGCTCACCGCCCTGCGCATCCACTCAAGCTATGGAAGCGCGACCTCGAATCGGTAGCTGCCTGGGGGAAGTTCATACTCAGTTTCGTTGTTGTCTTTGGTCGCGGCGTGGATCCTGCTGCTCTTCGACAAGAGTTGCCCGTCAAGTTTGTAGGATTGCGCCAGGTCTCCTCCGAGCGGCAAGCGCCCGGTCGCATTTGCGGGGATCGTCAAATTCCAGACAACCTTGTCTCCAGCAATCGACCACGCGGAGTGAATCATTCCGTAAGAAGATTCGTAGGAAAAATCCAGACTCCCCAAACGCTTGTCGAAGTTGGGATGAAGACGAATGACGTGAAATCCCGGTTCGGTTGCGACCGTGTCGATTCCAGCCGCATAACGATAGATCCAGTCGGCGACAGCGCCATACGCATAGTGATTGTACGAATTCATGCTCGGGTCGTCGCGCATTTGATCGCCATTCCACCGCTCCCACATCGTGGTGGCACCATGCTCGACCAGATATCCCCACGACGGATATTCCGTGTTGAGTAGCAGGCGATACGCAACATCAGCATGCCCTGTATCTGTTAGAGCGCTTAACAGGTAAGGCGTTCCCAGGAAACCAGTGCCGAGACGCCACTGGTTCGCCTCCAGCCGATCGACCAAACGCTTCGCGGCAACGCTGCGCAGGGAATCAGGCAGCAAATTCATGTGCAGCGCGAGTACGTACCCAGTCTGCGTTTCCACTGGTTTGTCGCTTAGTGGTTTTGCGGTCCCCGAAGCGAATAGTGGTGGCGGTGGAACGCCACCGACAAAACCGTCAGGGTGAACATAAGCTTGGTTGAAGGCAGCTTTGATCTTTTCAAAAAGCTCGCTGTACTTCCGTTCCTCTTCCGTCTTTCCCATGGCGTGAGCCATTTGGCTCATCAGCGTCGCGTCGTAAGCCCAATACGCGGTGGCGATCAAATCCACGGGCGTCACCCCTTCGGGCGAGAGCCAGTCCGCAAAAGGAATGCCGTAGTTCTTTTTCCAAAGGTAGTCTGGATTCGCCGCTTGAATAGCGGCAAGATACTTTTCCATCGCAGCCCAATTTTCTTCTACGACCTGCTTGTCACCCGTCTGAATCCACGACGTCCACGGAATCACGACGCCTGCATCGCTCCATCCTGTCCCGTAACCTGGGTTCGGAGTATTGGTTCCGGGCGCGAAGATTCCATACATGTCTGTACCCACTAGCGTGCCGCGCAAATCCGTTCCGAATTTTCGCGAGAACGTCGTCAAATCCATGTTGTACGTCGCAGTCCTCCAGAACACCTGAGCATCGGCGGACCAACCAAGTCGTTCGTCGCGTTGCGGGCAATCCGTCGGAACTCCCACGAAATTCGAGCGCTGCCCCCACAAAATATTGCTCCACAGTTTGTTGAGCATCGCGCTGCTCGTCTTCAGCGTCGCGGTGAACGGGGCATCCGTATGGAAAGGGACGGCTCTAATATCCTCGATCTTCGGCGCTGCCTTCAATCCGGAAATCTCCGCATAACGGAAGCCATGAAAAGTGAAGGTTGGCTCGAACTCTTCGCTTCCCTTACCCGCGAGAATAAAATGGTCCGTCGCCTTCGCTGTCCGTAGGTTGTCGACATAAAGCGTACCGTCCGGATTCAGTATTTCCGCAAACCTGAGTTTCACGTCCGTTCCCGCTGCGCCCTGCGCGCGAATGTGCACCACCCCGGAAAGGTTCTGCTCGAAATCGAAGATGTACACGCCCGGAGAAGGATTTGTCACTTTCTTGGGAGCGAGCGCTTTTTCCGCGCGAATCGGCTGAAAATATTGCCAAACGATTTTTGTTTCTTTTGGTTGAACCAACTCCGCGGTTTTCCACTTGCTGTCGTCGAATGCCGCCGTGTTCCAGTTTGCTTGCACCCTCCGTGCGTCGTACGTTTCTCCATCGTATATTTCCGCGAAAAGAATGGGCGAGATATCCGCCTTCCATTTTTCATCCGTCATGACCCAGTCTACAGATCCGTCTTTGTACTCGATCCTCAGTTGCGCACGCAGCGCGGGCGGAGTATCCCCGTAGTTGTATCCCTGCCGGTACCATTGCAACGGTGTTGAATACCAGCCGGGAGCAAGCAATGCGCCTACTGCGTTCTTGCCGGATTTGATTTCCGCCGTCACGTCATACGTCTGGTAAACAACGCGCTCACGGAAGTCCGTCCACCCTGGCGCCAGGATTTCGTCGCTGACCTTCCGCCCGTTCATCGACAGCTGGTACGCGCCAAGAGCCGTTGCATAGATACGCGCGGAAGCGACGGGTTTTGCGACTTCAAAAGTCTGGCGAAGCGACTTTACGGCTCCCGTTGGCCACGGATTTCCCAGCTCGCCGCTATCAAATCCGGAAGCCGGCGCAACGTAACGTTTCGCTCCGCTCCACGAGGAATCGTCGAATTCGGGAGCCTGCCAGTTCCCGCTCGCATCCAAGGCCGCTCGCCAACCCTCCGCCGTACTCTTGAATAATTCGACAGTGCCGTCCGTCGCTTCCACAAACAGAACAGCATTCATCGGCGTTTGGCTAACGCGCGGGCGATTGCCTCCACCAGTTAGATAATGAACCACCTCGATCGCCAATATGTTCTGCCCAGTGCGCAATTCGCCCGAAACGTCCCGAATTGCATACGTTTTCCAGGGCATTTGCCGCCACGGAGGCAGCGGCGCTGCTTCCATTACTTGTTTTCCATTGAGCCACGCGCCTGCCGTATCCTGCCCGGTTGCGTAGAGCGTGGCGCGCCGTACCGGTTTCACCAGATTAAAATGGAATCGAAATGCATGCTTCGTTATCGTGGCCTCTTTAGGCGCTTCCCCGCCGGTGTCCGTGATCCACTCCGCGCCTGATTCCCGCACCTGACGCAGTTCGGGTTCTTCATAGCCGATCCACTTCGCCTTCCAGTTTTCCTGCTGAAGAAGCCCCGTCTCCCACCAACTCGGTTCGCTGGGAGCTCCTGCTTTGCCGTCTTTGTCCCACACCAAAACTCTCCAGTAATAACGTTTGCTCGGTTCGAACGCCGGTCCTCCGTAGATCACACCCTGTGAGTTGTCGGACTCCACGCGTCCGCTGTCCCACACATCGCCTTTGCCGCCAGCAAGGATCTCCGCTTTCGAAGCAACCTGAATTTGATACGCAGTTTGCCGCGCGCCAGCGCGAGTGTCCTGCATTTTCCAGGACAGCTGGGGTTTCGCCGTGTCCATCCCCAGCGGCGTGACGAGCGATTCGCATTCCAATTTCATGGGCTTTGCCGATTGCGCGGCTGCGCTCCCAGTGAGGAGTAAGAAGCACACAGCCGCTATTTTCGTATTTCTATATACGTCTTTAACGCTGCGCTCAAGCTCTCTCATTCGAGGTTCTCCCTGCCTCGCCGCGAGTAGGAACACGCGCGAGACTGGCTATGGCCACTTTGTAGGTCGGCGTCGCGCACTGTAGCGGCAACCCGTCCCGCCTGTCAACAAAATGCAGGACAACCGTTGGGAGGAGCCAAGACTTGCTAAACCTCGCTTAATCTTGCGAAGAAGCAATTTGGAGTGCGGCAGCCCAGCTGCCGCTTTTCTCAATGACTCGCACGACTCTATATTTGGCGAGGCTCATTAGTATCTCTTCGAAGGAAATTTAGGCAGCCGCCAGATACACGTAGCGCAGAATAAACAGCAGCGTGAGAATCCAAACGAGCGCATTGATTTCCTTAAATTTTCCCGAAGCAAGTTTGACTACGGTATAAGAGATCAGCCCAAGGCTCAGTCCGGTCGCGATGCTGAAGGTCAACGGCGTGGCCAGCATCGTGATAAACGCAGGCAAGGCCTCGCTGAAGTCGTTCCAAACCACCATCGCCAAAGACTGTGACATCAAAACGCCTACCAAAATCAGAGCCGGTGCGGTCGCGTAAGCTGGAATCGCTGTCGCCAGTGGCGAGCAAAACATGGCCAGCAGAAAAAGCCCTGCTACAGCAATGTTGCTGAAACCAGTCCGAGCCCCAGCCGCCACACCCGCCGCGCTCTCGATATAGCTCGTGACCGTGGAAGTACCAGTCAGCGAGCCGAAAATCGTCCCTACGGAATCCGCCAACAACACGCGACCGACGCGCGGAATCTTGCCATCCTTGATAAATCCGCCCTGCTCGCAAACGCCGACGAGCGTCCCCACGTTATCGAACAAATCGACAAACAGAAATGCGAAAAGAATCTCCAGAAACCCAAGATGCAAGGCTCCTCGAAAATCCAGCTGAAGAAAAGTCGAGGAAGGGTGCGGCATCGAAAAGAATGTCGTTGGCCAGTTCGAAATTCCGCGCAGCATCCCCAGAACGGTCGTTCCAATAATGCCTACCAGGATCGCGCCATGGATTTTCCGCGCCATCAAAATCAGTGTTAGCGCCAGGCCGAAGCACGCAGTCTGCACCTCTTTATCCGCGAAGCTCCCCAAACCCACAAACGTGGCGGAGTTGGCTACCACCAGCTTTGCATTTCGCAATCCGACAAACGCGATAAACATCCCGATTCCCGCTGCCGTCGAATGTTTCAAGCAATCCGGCATGCCATTTACGATCTGCTCTCGAACTTTCGTTACAGTAAGCACCAGAAACAGCACGCCTGAAAAAAACACCACCGCCAACGCAGTTCTCCATGGAATGTGCATCGCCAGACACACCGAGTACGTGAAGTACGCGTTCAGCGACATCCCCGGCGCCAGCGCAATCGGATAGTTCGCGTACAGCCCCATCACCAGCGTCGCGACCGCCGCCGAAAGACACGTCGCAAACACCACACCATCTGCCGGCATCCCAGCCTGCACAAGAATCTGAGGATTGACCACAACGATGTAAGCCATCGTCACAAACGTAGTAAGCCCGCCCAGCAGCTCCTGCCTCATCGAAGTCTGATTCTCTTCGAATTTGAAGTAACGATCGATCAATCGTCCCTCCGCCATCTCAACCAACCGCAAGGCCTTCTTCGATTGCAAGAAACTTTCGGACGAACTCACTCATACAGTCCATATAAGATGCCACAGACACGTCTGTCCTCTGCCGAGCCTGATAGTTCCCTGGGTTCAGCGAAATACAACTCCACCATTGCACAGAAGTCTCAATAAGGAATCTTGTTAGGCCGATCGGCCCACGCGCGAAATCCCGCAAGCGCCTCTTCCCGCATCATCTGAGTTATAGGAATTCGCCGCTCTGAAAGAGGCTGTTTCAACTCGCCGTAAATGAACGAATCGTCAAACCCAACCTTCGCCGCATCCTCCGCGGTGCTCGCGAAATAAATGCGCGACAGCCGCGCCCAGTAAATCGCCCCCAAGCACATGGGACAAGGCTCGCAAGAAGTGTACAGCTCGCAATCCTTCAATTCGAACGCGCCAACCTTTTCGCAAGCCCGCCGGATCGCCAAAACTTCCGCATGCGCCGTCGGGTCATTCGTCGAAGTCACCTCATTCGAAGCCTCGGCGATAATCTTTCCATCCTGCACAATCACCGCTCCGAACGGACCCCCACGCCCCGATTGAACTCCTTCAATCGACAGTTGAATCGCGCGTGCCATAAAAGGATTGTTCAAGCCGGAAGCCCGCCAATCGGTTCGTTCGCCATCACTGACGCACTCTCACAAGCCCCTTAGAAATCTCCGCCAAAAGGCACACTGGGAGCCCGCGCCAACGGGCAAGTATATGCCTGGCAATCGACCCTCCTAGCACTTTTTTCGTCTTGAATTATCGATTTTGCTGACTTGAAAATCTGCAGATAAAAGTCTACGCTCGGGTCTAATTCTTGCGAGTTTTTCTCCGGATCTGGATCCGCTTCTCATTATGAGTTTGCGCGCCTTCCTTTCTCGACGTGTTGTAACTCCAGACGCCGTGCGCCCCGCCGCGCTGCTTGTCGAAGGAGACCGCATCCTCGAGGTCGTCACTCCCGATCAAGTCCCTCCCCGATCAGAACTTCACGACTTTGGCGACGCCGCCATTCTTCCCGGCCTAGTCGATTCCCACGTGCACATAAACGATCCCGGCCGCGCCGATTGGGAAGGCTTCGAAACGGTCACTCGCGCCGCGGCCGCCGGCGGATACACGCTCTTGGTCGACATGCCGTTGAACTGCCTCCCAGCTACCACAAATGTCGCCGCTCTCGAAACCAAGCGCGCCGCCGCCCAGTCCCGATGCCGCGTCGATTGGATACCCTGGGGAGGAGTCGTCGCAGACAATCCCCTCGACATCATCCCGCTGGCCAACGCGGGAGTTCCCGGCTTCAAATGTTTTCTAGTTCATCCCGGCATCGATGGCTTCACGATGGTCACGGAACCTCAGTTACGCGCCGCTTTACCCCACATTGCTCGCACAGGCTTGCCCCTTCTCGTTCACGCAGAACTCCCCGCTCCCATCGATTCCGCCACTGCGAATCTAGCCAACACCGACTGGTCTCTCTACGAAACCTATCTCCAATCCCACCCCGAAGAAGCCGAACTCTCCGCGATTCGAATGCTTCTGTCCCTCTGCCACGAATACAAATTCCGCCTGCACATCGTACATCTCTCTGCCAGCGCAGCTCTTCCCGAACTGCGCGTCGCTCGCTCTGAAGGTCTTTCCGTAACGGTCGAAACCTGCCCGCACTATCTGCATTTCACTTCTGAAACAATCGCCCGCGGAGCTACGCTCTTCAAATGCGCTCCTCCAATTCGCAGCCGCGAAAATTGCGATCGACTCTGGCAAGGCCTTCGCGCGGGAACGATCGACCTCGTCGCAACCGACCACTCTCCCTGCCCGCCAGAAATGAAGCGCCTCGCAAAAGGAGATTTCCGCACCGCTTGGGGCGGCATTGCAAGCCTCTCCATCGCGCTTCCGGTGATGTACACCGAAGCCACCAATCGCGGATTTGCGCTGACCGATATCGCGCGTTGGTTGTCCGAAGCCCCAGCAAAATTAGCAAGCTGCCACAAACGCAAAGGCCGCCTCGCAGCAGATTACGATGCCGATTTCGTCGTCTTCGATCCCGAACGAGAGTTCACAGTGACCGCAGACCGCTTGCACTACCGTCATCCAGTCTCGCCGTACCTCGGAGAAAAATTGCGCGGCGAAGTGAGAGCCACCTATCTTCGAGGCAGAAAAGTATTCAGCGACGGCGAGTTCCCCGGTGAGCCAATCGGCGAGGAGCACCGCCGCTAATGTTATGGCTAAAAAAAAGCTCCCATGCCCAAGTTTCAGTTTGTCTGTCATACACTAAAGCAAGCAGGCAAAGACCTGTAAGAGATCTGCTCATTCCACGATTCGAATGAAAACCGCCCCCATTGTCGGCACCTCGGTCCCGCGTATGGAAGGCCGCGCCAAAGTTACGGGAGAGGCGCGCTACGTCGACGACATGGTTTTACCGGACATGCTCCACGGCGCCACCGTTCGCAGCCGCATTCCCCGTGGCAAAATCAAACAAATCACCTTCGGCCCCGGCATCGATTGGAATGAATTCGTAATCGTCACGCCCGCGGACATCCCCGGGAAAAATTGCATCGCGCTCATCGAAGATGATCAGCCATGCCTTGCCGATGGCATAGTCAATCATCCCGAAGAGCCTATTCTCTTGCTCGCTCATCCCGATCGACATCTCCTTCCAAAAGCCGTCGAAGCCATTTCCATCAAATACGAACCTCTTCCCGCGATCTTCAACATGGAAGAAAGTGAGACTTTGCAACAAATCGTCTGGGGCACAGACAACACTTTCAAAACCTATCTGATCGAAAAAGGCGAAGTCGATGCCGTGTGGCAAAAAGCGGATCACATCGTCGAAGCCGAATACACCACGGGCGCGCAGGAACAACTCTACATAGAAAACAACGGAATGATCGCCGCTTTCAATCCTCAGCAAGGCCTCACCGTCTGGGGCTCGCTCCAATGCCCCTATTACATTCACAAGGCCCTGATGAAGCTCTGCAACCTGCCCGCAGATCACGTGCGTGTCGTGCAGATGGAAACCGGCGGCGCTTTTGGCGGCAAAGAAGAATACCCCTCCATGATCGCCGCTCACGCCGCGCTCCTCGCCATGAAGTCCGGCAAACCAGTGAAAATTATCTATGACCGCATGGAAGACATGGCGGCCACCACAAAGCGCCATCCTTCCCGAACGCGTCACCGGACTGCGGTCAGCAAAGACGGCAGAATTCTCGCTGGAGAAATTGACTTCACCATTGACGGCGGCGCTTACAAGACTCTGTCGCCGGTCGTTCTTTCGCGCGGCGCCATCCATGCCGGTGGGGCCTACTTTTGGCCCAGCATTCGCATTCGCGCCAAAGCCGTCGCCACCAATATGCCGCCGCATGGCGCCTTCCGCGGATTTGGCGCGCCACAATCCCTCTTCGCGCTTGAGCGTCACATGGACCGCATCGCTCAAGTCGTTGGACTTTCTCCTGTCGAAATCCGCCGCCGCAATTTCCTCAAGCCCGGGCAAACCACCACAACCGGACAAACCGTAAAAGAAGAGATCGATCTCGGCAAGCTTCTCGACCGCGCCCTCGAATTCTCGGACTATCAAGCAAAGAAAGAACGATTTGCGCAAGACAATCAGCAGAGCGCCCACAAAAAAGGAATGGGAATTGCCGCTTTTCTGCACGGCGCAGGGTTTACGGGCTCTGGAGAGCGATTTCTCGGCTCTGTGGTTGGCGTCGAAGCTATCGCCGACGGCAGCCTGCGCATCCTCGTCTCCAGCACCGAATTCGGCCAGGGAACAAACACGGTGCTGTGCCAGATTGTCGCCGAAGCGCTCGGTCTTCGTTACGAAGACGTCACGATCGCTCAACCCGACACGCACGAAGTGCCCAACAGCGGCCCCACCGTCGCGTCTCGCACGGTCATGGTCGTCGGCAAACTCGTACAATCCGCTGCCGTCGGAATCCGAAAAACGCTTATCGCAAGCGGCATGCTCTCCGATTCTTACACGCCCGAAGAATTCCGCGCCGCCTGCCGAGCCTATGTCGCAAAACACGGCAAAATCCGTAGCCTGGCACAGTACGAGCAACCCGAAGGCATTTTCTGGGACGATGAAAAGTACCGCGGCGAGGCGTACGCCGCATTTGCTTGGGCCGTCTACATTGCGGAAGTCACAGCGGATCTCACCACGTACAGCGTAACGGTCGATGATTTCGTCGCTCTTCAAGAAATAGGAAGAGTCCTACACCCCGTGCTCGCGAAAGGACAAATCATCGGCGGCGTGGCGCAGGGTATCGGCTTTGCCCTTTACGAAAAAGTGATTTGGGAAAATGGCCGCATGCAAAACGGCCAGATAACCAACTATATCATGCCCACTTCCGCCGACCTTCCTCCCATCCGCGTCTACTTCGAGGAACTCGGCAACGTTCACGGCGCGTATGGCGCAAAAGGAATCGGCGAACTTCCGATGGACGGCCCTGCCCCGGCGATTATCAACGCCATCGAAGATGCGTTGCAAATTTCCTTCCGTTCGATTCCGTTGCTTCCAGAAGACATCTTCGTCGCGCTTTCCGAAAGTGCGACGCCCGAGGCTCTGGCCTCAACGCCCCGAGGGCGAGAATGAGCCAACCTTTGCTGCAAAGTGCAAAATGTGAAATCTCTCTCACGGTAAACGGAAAACCGGAAACCCTGCATGTGCACCCGATGGAGCGCCTCCTGGATGTTCTTCGGCACGAACTTGGATTAACAGGAACAAAAGAAGGCTGCGGAGAGGGTGAGTGCGGCTCCTGCTCCGTCTTGATCGACGGGATGTTGGTGAATAGCTGCCTGATTCCCGCGCTTCAGGCGAACGGCGCGGCCATCGTCACAATCGAAGGCCTTGCCACGGACGGCCGCTTGCAATTGTTGCAGCAGTCTTTTCTCGATTGTGGCGGCGCCCAGTGCGGTATCTGTACTCCAGGAATGATTCTCGCATCTTTTCACCTCTTAAAGAAAAAGCCGCAACCCACACTCGAAGAAATCCGCGAAGGCTTGAGCGGCAATCTTTGCCGTTGCACGGGCTACATGCAAATCTTTGAAGCTGTAGAGCAAGCCGCACGCCGGGGAGCTGCAACTTGAGGGCTCATCCTGCCGAATTTGAGCTTCTTGCCCCGCCCACTTTGCCCGCTGTGCTATCGCTTCTTGCGCACGAACCCGGCGAGTGGCTTCCCATCGCCGGCGGCACGGACGTAATGGTGCAATATTCCGCTGGAAAACTTCCCGCGCGCAAGCTGGTTAGCATCTGGAATCTGCCTGAGCTGCGCCGAATGGAAGTTTCCGCGGACGAAATCCGCATAGGCGCTGGATGCACCTACACCGATTTGCGCGAACATGAACTTATCGGCCGCGAGTTCTCGCTCTTATCCATGTCCGCGAGCTGGACCGGCGGAATCGCCAACCAAAATCGCGGAACCATCGGCGGCAATATCGTGAACGCGTCACCTGCAGCGGATTCTCTTCCCGCGCTCATGCTCTATGACACGGAATTGCTTCTCGTTTCCGAACGAGGCGAACGCCGAGTCCCCTACGCGAACTTTCATACCGGTTACCGCAAAACCCAACTAGCTCCCGATGAACTCGTTCGCGCCATCTGCCTGAAAAGACAATTTTCAGGTTACTATGCCCATGCGCGAAAAGTCGGAGCACGCAATGCGCAAGCGATCGCAAAAGTCTGTTTGGCAGGGTTGGGTCGTCTTGCCGGCGGTATTGTCGATGACCTTCGTCTTGCGGTTGGAAGCGTGGCGCCCATTCCCATGCGTCTGACTGAGACGGAACGAATCGTGAAAGGCAATCGGATCAATCCACATCTCATCCAGTTGGCGAAAACCACGGCAGCCGCGGAAGTTCGGCCCATCGACGACATTCGCTCCACTTCGCTTTATCGCTCGGCTGTGGTCGGCAATTTGGTCGCTGAGTTTCTGGAGCAGTTGGGCGCCAGAAATGCGCAAAGAGAACGTATGAGACAGGTGCTCGCGCGATGGAATGCTTTGCAGCCGGACAAAGCCTCTGAAGCGATATTGCCTTGTTGCGGTTCAAAAGCGTGGGCGCACGGGATGGCAGCTCGAAGACCACTCCTCGATGAACCGGCTCTATTGGCTGCTTGTGACGAAGTCTGGAAAGGCCTCGCGGAATCCGATTGGTTGGAAGCGTTTCACAGTCACCCGCGGATTGGCGATTCCCATTCGCCGGCCGCTGCTCCGCCTCAGTCTGCTGCCTGGTCGGGCGAGGAGCAACGTAAAGTTGGATCCGCTGGGGAAGACATAAAACTTGCTCTTGCAGAAGGTAACCGCGCGTACGAGCAAAAGTTCAGCCGCATCTTCATCGTTTGCGCCACTGGTAAATCTGCTCCTGAAATTCTTGAAATTCTCCGGCGTCGTTTGTCGAACGACGAGGCGATGGAGCTTCGCGAAGCAGCCGAGCAGCAGCGCCAGATCGCACATCTTCGGCTGAGAAAATGGCTTTCTTCATGAATCGAATTTCCACTCACGTTTTGGACACGGCTCAAGGGAGGCCTGCGAAAGACGTCCCTGTGCGGCTCGAACGCCAAGAGTCACCCGGCGAATGGCGTCTCGTAGCTTCTTCTCGCACTGACGGGGACGGCCGCTGCCCTCAGTTGCTGCCCGAAAACGAAATTCTTCGCGCGGGCACTTACCGTTTGGCATTTGATACCGCGAGCTATCACTTTGCTCAAAAGGCGCAAGGACTCTATCCGGTCGTGGAGATTACATTTCAGGTGCGTGACGGCGAATCGCACTTCCATATTCCCTTGCTCTTGAGTCCGCACGGTTACACGACGTACCGGGGAAGCTGATCTGATGATTACGCTCGCCGAAAACAGTTACGGCAAGTCGCGAATCCGCCTCGCAAAAATAAAACGGCATCCCGACCGTCACGATTTTCGCGAATGGACGATCGAGATTCTCCTCGAAGGAGACTTCGAGTCCTGTTTCGTCGCCGGCGATAACAGCAATATTCTTCCCACGGACACCATGAAGAACACCGTGTATTCCCTGGCGCGAACTTCTTCGGCGGAATGCATGGAAGAGTTTGGCAAGGAATTGGCCGCTTTCTTTCTGGAAAGCAACCCGCAGGTCTCGGCTGCTCGAGTCACACTCTCGGAAAAATCCTGGCAGCATCTCCACACAAACGGAAAACTGCATCCCACGACCTTCGTGCAATCCAGCGGCGAGCGTCAAACGGCAGAAGTGGCTGCGACCCGCGATGTGGCGCCGTCGGTTCGATCCGGCCTCGAAAATCTGGTCATCATGAAAACATCAGACTCGGAATTTGCCGGCTTCCTAAAAACTTCCTTGACCACCCTGCCAGAAACCACGGACCGGTTGTTCGCCACTTCAGCTCGCGCGCGCTGGAAATATTCGTCCCCCGGTTTGCCTTTTGTCGCTCTGCGCTCAACTGTTCGCGATATTTTGCTCAGCGTGTTTGCGAATCACTCGAGCAAGTCCGTCCAGCACACTCTGTATGCTATGGGAGAACGCGTCCTCGCCAATGTCTCCGAAATCACAGACATCGAATTGACAATGCCTAACCGGCACTATTTGCCGGCGGATCTTTCGCGCTTTGGCCAGGACAACCCTAACGAGATTTTTGTGCCTATCGATGAGCCTCACGGCACAATCGAGGCACGCATTCGCCGGCAAGGTTAAATTTCTGTGTCCACAGCTGGGAGCACAACAATCCGCGCGGAAGAAGTGATCGCTCGCTGCAAACAACTGGCGTCTTTCTCCGAAGACGCCGGCAGTACGCGCCGCACATTCCTTTCTCCGCCAATGCGGGATTGTCACAGTGAAATCACAAAGTGGTTGAATGCGGCGGGAGCCGAAGTGACCGTGGACGCGGCCGGAAATCTGCGTGGTTTTTACCCTGCTGCGCAAACCAATGCTCCCCGACTGCTCATTGGTTCGCATCTCGACTCGGTTCCGAACGCTGGAGCCTTCGACGGCGTTCTTGGAGTTGTCATCGCGATCGCTCTTGTCGAATCATTGGAAGGTCGCCGACTTCCTTTCGCAATCGAAATCGTGGGATTTTCAGAAGAAGAAGGCGTCCGGTTCGGCACTCCCTTCATCGGCAGCCGCGCTCTTATCGGCACTCTAGACGAAGAACTTTTAAATCGCCAGGACACGCAGGGAATCTCCGTTCGCAACGCCATAAAAAGCTTTGGACTGAATCCGTCAGAAATTCCGCGCGCGACTCTGAGCAGCGATACGCTCGCTTATCTGGAATTTCACATTGAGCAGGGGCCGGTCCTTGAATCACTCGGTCGATCGCTCGGTGCAGTAGAAGCCATTGCGGCTCAATCGCGCATGGAGTTCTTGTTTGTCGGCCACGCCAACCATGCGGGCACAACGCCCATGCATCTTCGACACGATGCTATCGCCGCTGCCGCGGAGTGGATCGTCGCGGTAGAGCGCACTGCCCACAACCATCCAGGCCTGGTAGCGACGGTCGGTCAAATCGAAGCAAAGCCAGGCGCGACCAATGTCATCGCTGCGACAGCGCGCGTCACTCTCGATGTGCGCGACAAGTCCGATGACATTCGCGACGGAGCGGTCGACGCACTCGTTCGACAGGCTCATGGAATTGCCGAACGCCGCGGCCTAGTGCTGCAGCAAAAAGTTCTATTGAGCCAGCGAGCGGTAGCGATGAGCCCATTTCTCGTCGATCAAATTCAGGAAGCTATCCGCAGCACCGGCTGCCAGCCGCATCGCATGACTAGCGGCGCCGGCCACGACGCCATGATCCTCGCCGAGAAAATTCCCACCGCAATGATTTTTCTACGGTCCCCCGGTGGTATCAGCCACGATCCGTCAGAATCAGTCGAAGTCGAAGACGTAGCCAAAGCGCTCGAGTGCGGTCTGCATCTGCTCGATCAACTTACCAATTCCAGTGAACTTCAAAAAAGGATGTGCCGTGCATAATCCCCTCCACAATCTTGGTCAAACGCGAAGCTCGCAAAAACACAATCATCTCCTTCTCACTCCAGACACCTTCGTCCGAACGGCACTACCCGGCATGAAAGCCTGCGCGGCGATCGTGCACGCAGGCCCCGCCATGGGCGCCAGATTTACCCAGTACACCGCCGAATTCGAATCCGGCGGCGAACTTGGCTCAACCACCGCCCAGCGATTCCTCTACGTCTTGGAAGGCCAACTCAAGATAGAAGTGGATGGCCGCCAAAACGATCTAGGAACACGCGGCTATGCCTTTTTACCAAAAGACACGCCACATCATGTGGTCGCAACAAAAACCAGCCGCGCTGTCGTCATCGAAAAACATTACCAGCCGCTCGCTTCATTCGAATCGCCACGCGCAATCATCTCTAGCGAAGACGAAATTCGTTCTGAGCCGCTTGATGGTGACGAAGGCTTGCAGGTGAAACACTTGCTCCCCGATACGATGCATTTCGATTTCGCCGTGAACTCCATGGTGTATCAGCCGGGAGCCGCACTCAGCATGGTTGAAATGCACGTCATGGAACACGGCCTGCTGATGCTCGAGGGCGGCGGCATCTATCGCCTCGGCGATTCGTGGTACCCGGTCACTGCCGGCGATTTTATTTGGATGGGACCGTGGTGCCCGCAGTGGTTCGGCGCCATCGGAAAAAGTCCGGCGAAATATCTCATCTACAAAGACTGGAACCGCCATCCGCTCGCCAGCCCTTTCTCTTCCAACACGCCTCCGTCCGGCAAGCCGCGATGAATTTGCAAATCGATAGCGATCGCTTGTCGGCGGAAATCGAAGAATTGGCGAAGATTTCCGAAGCGGAGCCGCCAGCTG
>Ga0210388_10000333_pt1 | contig 40410 bp, 37 predicted proteins | sample IncBWC19OmetaG_FD_155485 | JGI IMG/M metagenome (GOLD analysis project Ga0210388, IMG submission 155485) | Forest soil microbial communities from Barre Woods Harvard Forest LTER site, Petersham, Massachusetts, United States - Inc-BW-C-19-O ...
CGAGGCTTGCGGCGCTTGCGAGTCGCGTAGACCGCGCGCTTCTCGTGGAAGTTACACGGACGGTTCTTGGGGAGTTGCGCGCGCGCATTACAGATCAACTTGCGTCTACTCTACTCGGGGATTTCGCGCTGCTGGCTGCCGATCCGGCTTCGCTCGAGGAGCACATCGGTTCTATTGTCGAGCGCATCCTGGCGCATTCGCTTCAGCCCGTGATCAACGCCACGGGCGTAATCCTGCATACGAATCTCGGCCGTGCTCCGCTTGCTGAGGCGGCGGTGGAAGAATTTCGGCGGACGGCGACGCAATACTCGAATCTTGAATATGATTTGGAGGCGGGCGCGCGTGGCAAGCGCGACGTGCACACTTCTTCGCTCTTGGAGCGGCTAACTGGGGCTGAAGCAGCCATCGTGGTTAACAACTGTGCCGCGGCCGTGCTGCTCGTGCTTGCCGCTTTGGCAAAGGGCGGCGAGGTCGTCGTTTCGCGTGGAGAGCTGATTGAGATTGGCGACGGTTTCCGAATCCCCGAAATCATGGCGGAAAGCGGGGCGGTGCTGCGTGAGGTCGGTACCACGAACCGCACGCGAGTGACCGACTACGAAAATGCCATCAACGAAAAGACTCGGCTGCTCCTGCGCGTGCATCCTTCGAATTTCAGCATCACCGGGTTTGCCGAAAAACCCTCACTCGAGGAATTGGCCACGCTCAGCCAGCGCACCGGGCTGCCGCTTGTCGAAGACCTCGGCTCGGGCTGTCTCGTCGATCTTTCCGCCAACGGAATCTCGGAGCCTCTCGTTCGGCAAAGTATCGACGCGGGAGTATCCCTTGTGATGTTCAGCGGCGATAAGCTTTTGGGCGGGCCACAGGCTGGGATCATTGCAGGAAAGAAGGAACTCGTTACGCGCGTGCGGCGGCATCCGCTATTTCGTGCGCTGCGCGTCGACAAGCTCACGACCGCGGCGCTGGAAGTGACTCTCAGCGCGTATCTTCGAGCCGCTTGGGATGAAATTCCCGCGCTGCGGATGATTCGAACGAGCGCGGCAGAGCTTAAGCGCCGCTCCGAGAATTTTCTGCGTGAACTTCGACCGGAACTCCCGCTCGACGAAGTGGAGATGGAAATTGCGGATGGCACCTCGCTCGCAGGCGGCGGCTCGACGCCAGCGCAAGCGCTTCCCACAAAAATTATTCGGATCGCCAGTGCGCGCTATTCCGCGGCACAGCTCGAACAGAGGCTCCGCCGCGCGCCGTCAGGCATTTCCGTTATCGCGCGGGTGGAAAGCGATCGCTTAATTCTCGATCTAAGGACCGTATTCCCGGAACAAGAACCGCTGCTCATTAAGACCCTCGCCGCAGTTCTTCACTGATTCGCAGCTCGGCCTTAGAATATTTCGCTGATTTTGCTATTTGCCGCACTCCTGCAGATGCAAACGCTCTGGGTTGCCCTCGTTTCGAAGTGAAACTCGAATTGCGGCTCGCGCGTCCTACAACATGTTTCGGGCGAGTGGAGGGATTCTCCCGAAAAGTTGTACCACCCCTGGTTGCCCGACTAATGCTGTGAAGAAAAAAGGAGAATTGCGAAATGCGGAGAGATTGGTGCGTCCTCGCAGGAATTGTTTTGTCATTTGGCTTAAGCACGGGCGCGGCTCAGCAGCCGACGGTCCCCGCAGGCCAGCAGCCACCGCAACAGCAACAGCGGACCCGCCCTCCGGCGGAACAGGCTGCGCAAGGCGAAGGCGCTCAGGGCAAACAAGCGCCGCGACCGGCTGTCCCTGAAGAGAAGTCCTCTGTTACGCACCACTCGGCGCGCATCGGCGGACAGGTGATCAATTACACCGCGACGGCAGCCACGTACAACATCAAGGCGGATGACGGCGCCGTGAAGGCGACGATGTTTTATGTTGCTTACACGAAGGATGGGGTGGCCGATCCCGCAAAGCGACCTGTGAGTTTCGTTTACAACGGAGGGCCGGGCTCTGCTTCCCTTTTCACGCACATGGGTATGGGACCGAAGCGCGTGGTTTTGACTGCTGATGGCCACGGAATGCCCGCGCCATATACCACCGTCGATAACGAAGACTCGTTTCTGGATGCCACGGACCTAGTCTTTATCGACGCAATTTCTACAGGATATAGCAGGCCCGCTCCTGGCGAGGCGACTGCGCAATTCCATGGGATCATCGAGGACGCTAATTGGTTCGCCGATTTTATCTACCAGTACATCACGCGCACGGAGCGCTGGGCTTCGCCGAAATTTCTGATCGGCGAAAGCTACGGCACGACGCGTTCCGCTGAGCTTGCGGGAGTGATTCAAGAGCGCCACCAGATTTATTTGAACGGGATTGCACTACTCTCGTCCGTGGCTTTCTCAAATTGGGGCGCGGACAATCGGACCATTTTCTTTTTGCCAACCTACGTAACCACTGCCTGGTACCACCACCTGTTACCGCCCGATTTGCAGAGCCTGACTGTAGACCAAGTGGCTCAAAAGGCGCGAGAGTTTGCTCATGGTGAATACGCACAGGCGTTAGAAAAAGGCGATCAGCTTTCCCCAGCGGAACATCTGAAGGTGGCGGAGGATCTCGCGCACTACACGGGGCTATCCACCAAATTCATCGAGCAGGCGAATTTGCGCGTCAGCCCGTTTCGATGGTTCAAGGAGCTTGAGAGGGATAAGCGTTTGACGATTGGGCGGCTCGATTCGCGTTTCACGGGCATGGAAGTGGATGCTGCCGGCGAGCGAGTGGAGTATGACCCGAGCGAGGCTTCTTACGAAGGCGCTTTCGTGGCGACATTTCACGATTACGTGCGCCGCGAATTGAAATGGGACAGCGACGCGTATTACACCGTGAGCGCCAACGTGCGACCGTGGGACCAAACTGGAAATACGGAAGTCGCGGAAGTTTTGCGTGCCGCGATGACCCAGCAAACATATTTGAAAGTGCTGGTCCTCTGCGGCTACTACGATGTGGCGACGCCGTTCAACGGGATTGAAAACACATTTGCTCACATGAACCTGGAGCCGCCGGTTCGAAAGAACGTGAGTTTTGCATATTACGAAGGCGGCCACATGATGTACATCGATGAAGTTCAACATCATAAGTTGCACAAAGACATCGATGACTTCATCAACGCGGGCTACCCGCACTAAACGGACCTAGACTCGAACGGCAAGAATACGGCAACATGGGCGACGTGCTCGCCTTTCGCGCTACCAACAAAAAGCTGAAACCGTCGGAGAAGTTGCTACCCAAGCTGCGACCGAGGTGGGCGATAGTTCGCGTCCGTTTGGCGGGGATTTGCAACACGGACGTCGAGATACTGCGCGGGTATCACGCGTTTCGTGGGACGCCGGGGCACGAATTCGTTGGCGAAATTGCCGACGTTCGCGGCGTTTCCGACGCGCTGAAGAAAAAATGGGTCGGCAAGCGCGTTGTCGGCGAGATCAATGTTTCTTGTTCGGCTTACGGCTATCGCCCGGTTTGCACTTTTTGCCAGCGTGAGCTGAAGACACACTGCGCGCGGCGCACCGTCCTTGGGATCGTGGCGCACGACGGTGCGTTCGCGGAGTACCTAGCGCTACCACCAGAAAATCTGCAGACTGTGCCGGACTCCGTTAGCGACGAACAGGCTGTGTTTGTCGAACCGCTTGCCGCAGCCTGCGAGATTCTCGAACAGGTTAACGTCAAACAATTTCGGGAAGCGGCAGTGCTTGGCGACGGGAAACTCGCGCAGTTGATCGCGCTCGTTCTGCGGACTGCTGTGCCGCGCGTAGTGATGTATGGAAAGCACAAAAAGAAATTGGCTCTCGCCCGGCGTGCTGGGATCAAAACTAAAGAAGTGAGCGGCGACGCTTCAGATGCCCAAAACGTGAAGGAAAGCTACGGTTTGTTGGTCGAAGCAACCGGTTCACCTACAGGATTCGCTCTCGCTCAGCACATGACCGAGCCGCGCGGCATACTCGTTCTGAAATCCACATTTCACGGCGCGGCTCCTATTGAAACTTGGCCGATCGTCGTCAAGGAACTCACTGTCGTCGGGTCGCGCTGCGGTCCGTTCGCCAAAGCGATTGCGCTGTTGCGCTCCGGCAAAGTTGATCCGACGCCGCTCATCACGCGCACGTTTCCTCTGAAAGAAGCGCCTGCCGCGATTCGTTTCGCCCAGAAATCCGGTGTGATGAAAGTTTTGTTGAAACCCTGAGAACCGGACCGCTTGTACAAATGGTCCTACAAGCGGTTGATACAGGAAGCGACGCAAGCAGCGCCAAAGCCATTGTCAATATTCACGACGGTCACATTCGATGCGCAAGAATTGAGCATGCCAAGCAATGCGGCCACTCCGCCGAAACTCGCGCCATAACCGACGCTGGTTGGCACCGCAATCACCGGAGCCGCAACTAATCCTCCAACGACGCTCGGCAGGGCACCTTCCATTCCGGCGACACAAATGATCACGCGCGCCTTCGTCAAATTCTCTCGATGCTCTAAAAGCCGATGAATACCGGCCACGCCCACGTCGTACAAGTGTTCGGCGCGGTTTCCCATCATTTGCGCGGTGAGTAGCGCTTCTTCGGCAACGGGAATATCACTCGTTCCGGCAGAAACAACCAGGATCGTTCCTTTCCCCGTAATTTCCTGGCTACGCTCGATGGTAACCAGTCCAGATGAGGCGTGAAACTTCGCTTTGCGATCCGCGCGTTTCACGGCCGCGAAAATCTTCGCATCCGCTCGCGTAACCAATATGTTCTGGCGCGAAGCTTTTTGCCTCAGCATCGCACGAACGATACCTGCCACCTGCGCCGGCGTCTTACCCTTGCCGAAAACCACTTCCGCAAAGCCCTGCCGCAACGCGCGGTGGTGATCCACCTTTGCAAATCCCAAATCCTCGAACGGCAGATGCTTCAGCCGCTCGATGGCTTGCTGGGAGGTGACGCTCCCCAAGCGCACGGCTTCGAGCAGTTCGCGAAGATGCTTTTCTGTCATAAATTTTGCGGCGACTGTTTCCGCCTAAGGCTAAGGCGTGCTGTCGCCCATCAATTTGCGCAGCGGCTGATTGTCCGCGTAAACACGCCATTCCGCAATCAAATCGCCGCGAACAAAAGCCCGCCACGCCGCAGGAACTTCCCAGAAGTTTTCCTTGCCCGAGATTCCATTGCGAGAGTACGCGCCGCTGGCGCTGCCGAAAACAGCAAACGTATCATCTGTCTGAAAAAACTCATCGGCTCGAATGCGATAGCCAGGGACGAGCTTGAAATACTGCTTCCAGCCTTCCCTCATTTTATCGCGGCCCACGAATCGTTTTCCCAAGGCATCCTGAAATATATGATCCTCGGTCATGACTCCACTGAGCGCGTCAGCGTCTCCCGCATTGACGCGTTTGATGAATTCCATTACGACGTCAAGAGCTTTCGTGTTGCCCATCGGGCCTCTCCTTTTGGCCGGAATCCAATTATAAACACAAGCGACGGCGGAAGAGCGCCGTGTCTTGACTTGCGCTGGGGTGGCTGCGAGACTGAATCTATCCACACAGAAACATGCATGACACGCAAAAACAAGTCGTAACCGTAGGTGTGACCGGGGCGAGCGGCGCCATTCTGGCGCAAAAAGCCGTCGACCTGCTCGAAAAAGATCCGCGTGTTGCGCGAATCCATCTAGTAGTCACTGAGGCTGGGCAGCGGCTCTTCTCCGAGGAACTGGGAATCACTTCCGGTGATTTGAAACAGCTCCCGAGCCGGTTAATTGGCCGCTCCGCCGCAAAAATCGAAGTTCTACCGAACAAGGACATTGGCGCGGCCATCGCTTCGGGCAGCTACACTGTAGATTCGATGATCGTCGTACCATGTTCGATGGGCACGCTCGCAGCGATTGCCAGCGGTGTCAGCGACGACCTCGTCTCGCGCGCCGCGGACGTCATGCTCAAAGAGGGACGTAAGCTGGTTCTTTGTGTTCGCGACACGCCTTTCAATCGCATCCATCTGGAAAATATGTTGCGCGTGCAACTGGCCGGCGCGGTCATCATGCCTGCGATTCCGGCGTTCTATCATCACCCGCAAACGATCGACGACCTGGTCGCACAATATATTTATCGCGTTCTTGCCCAGGTTAATCTTCCTCAGGAAAATATGTATCGCTGGACGGGTCAGACCAACGTGAAAAAGGCGGAGGCGTAAATCCCGATGGCCGGCCGCATCCGCACCGTGCTCGAAATGATCAAGTTTGAGCATTCCGTGTTTGCGCTTCCTTTTGCGCTGACAGGCGCACTGCTCGCGGCCCGTGCCACGCATCAACCGCCAAAGGGCTGGCCGACCTTGCGCCAGTTCCTCTGGATCATCGTCGCCATGGTTGCGGCGCGCTCCGCCGCCATGACCTTGAATCGCATCGTGGATCTGCGCTACGACAAAGAAAACCCTCGAACGAAACAGCGTGCGCTCGCAACTGGCGCTCTTTCACTTCCGTTTGCTTGGGTGTTCACGCTCGGCACCGTGGCATTGTTTTTCGTCGCGGCCTGGCAACTCAATTCTCTCTCACTCAAACTCGCTCCGCTCGCCATCGCCATACTGTTTTTCTATTCCTTTACCAAGCGCTTCACGAACTGGTCGCACATTTTTCTAGGCTTCGCTCTCGGTATCTCGCCAGCCGCCGCGTGGATTGCCATTACAGGGAGCCTTGACGTTCGTATACTGATCCTTTGCGCAGCCGTCACTCTTTGGGTTGGCGGCTTTGATGTACTCTACGCTTGCCAGGACGTTGATTATGACAAGCAAGCCGGGCTGTATTCGGTTCCCAAGCGATTCGGCATCGCCAACGCACTGCTCATCGCGCGCGTCATGCACATCGGCGTGGTCGTACTTCTATCATGGCTCGCATTCAGTTTTGCGCTTCCGTGGCCCGCTTGGGCCGGCATTGTGGTGGTCGCTGCGCTCTTGGGCTACGAGCATTCTCTTGTCAAACCCGGCGACCTCAGCAAGCTGGACGCTGCGTTTTTCGCCGTGAACGGTTATATTAGTTTATTGTTCCTGTTGTTCTGGGGCGCTGCGGCAGCGGTCTGGCGCGTTTGAAAATTTCAGCGGATTCAAAATGAGCGAACTGACAATCACGGACCAACGGTTGAAGCCCATCGCGAAGAAAGTCCTAGCAGGCGAGCGCCTGAGCATGGAGGACGGCATCGCGCTGTATCGTTCGCCGGATCTTCTGGCGGTCGGCTGGCTTGCGAATTACGTTCGCGAGAAGCGCCACGGCAACATTACGTATTACAACATCAACAGGCACATCAATCCGACTAACGTGTGCGTAGCGCATTGCAAACTCTGCGCCTTTGGCCGCGATCCCAATGTGCCCGGCGCCTACACGTTTGCGCTTGAGGAGATTTACGAGCGTGCGGAACAAGGCGTGCGCGAAGGCGCCACGGAGTTTCACATTGTCGGCGGCCTGCATCCTGATTTGAGCTTCGACCATTACTTGGAGATGGTCCGCGGCCTCAAACAACGCTGCCCCACCGTGCACATTAAAGCTTTCACGATGGTGGAAGTGCATTACTTCTCGCGCATTGCCAAGCTTTCCATCGAAGAAGTCTTGCAGAAAATGAAAGCTGCGGGAGTGGATTCTTGCCCCGGAGGAGGCGCGGAAATATTTCACCCGCGCGTGCGAAAAATCATCTGCGACCATAAAACCAGCGGCCAGATGTGGCTGAACACAGCAAAGAAAGCCCACGAAGCTGGCCTTCGTTCCAATGCCACCATGCTCTACGGGCATGTGGAGACCGAAGAAGAGCGCGTCGACCACCTGATCAAATTGCGAGAACTGCAGGACGAAACGCACGGCTTCGTCACCTTCATTCCGCTCGCGTTTCACCCGGATAACACCGCGCTCTCCCACATTCCGAAACCTACTGGCTACGACGATCTTCGCAACATCGCTGTCGCGCGTCTGCTTCTCGATAACTTTGATCACATCAAGGCGTACTGGATCATGCTTTCGCCGAGTATGGCGCAAATTGCTCAGCGTTTTGGCGCCAACGATTTGGATGGGACCGTAGCCGAAGAAAAGATCTACCACGATGCTGGCGCCAAGACATCGGAGTTCACGCCGCACGCCGAACTCGAGCGCCTCATCCGCGCCGCAGGCCGTGTGCCAGTGGAGCGTGATACGCAGTACCACCCAGTAGACCGCTCCAAAATGCCACCGATTCAGCCGACGCCGCGGCCTGACCTAGTCTCTCTAACTTTAAACGTTTAGATCTCTGAGCAGGCAATCAGCGAATCGTTTCCGCCTTCGCCGTCACTTTAGCGAGCAATTCCTCGGGCAGCGGCGGATAACCCTGTTCCTGCGCGATTTTCTCGCCGCTGGTGTACACCCATTTCAAATATTCAACAACCGCGCGGCCACGCTGCGAATCTTTGGCTACAGCCGGGACATAAAACCAGGTAAAGCTGCTGATGGGGTAGCTGTCTTTTCCGGGGGCATTCGTTAGCGAAACCCGGAAATCGTCCGTCGTTTTGCTTGTCAGCGCTTTGGCTGCCGCCGCGATCGAATGCGGAGACGGTTTAACAAACTCGCCATCCGCGTTTCGGATGCTGGCCATCCGCAAAGAGGCCTTCATCGCCATATTCAGTTCCGTGTAACCGATCGCCCCTGAAGTAGCCGCCACCTTTTCTGTCATGTCTTGCGATCTGCCCGCGGTCGCCCCCACTGGCCAACTCGGCGATTCGCTGCGCCCTACGCGCGTTAGAAATTCCGGGCTCGCCTTCGACAAGAAATCCGAGAAAATATAGCTCGAGCCTTTTCCGGCCGAGCGGTGCAGCACTTGGATTGGCAGCGCCGGAAGTTTTACGTCCGGATTCAGCTTCGCAAGCGCCTGATCGTTCCAGACCGTGATTTTGCCGAGGAATATATTTGCAAGGACTGGCCCTGAGAGCTGCAGGTCTCCCGACACGCTGGGCAAGTTGTAGACCACCACGATTCCAATCAACACGGTAGGAAGCTCGAAAATCTTGGTGGAGGATCCTTTTAATTCTTTTTCCGGAATCGGAGCGTCGCCCCCGCCGAAATCTCCCGTACCCGTCAGGACGCGAGTAGCACCTACGCCGCTGCCTTCCGGCAAATAGCGCACCTGCACAGCAGGCTGCTGCTTGTGGAATTCGTCGTTCCACTGCAAGTAGAGCGACTCTGGCATGCTCGAGCCCGTGACTACCAGCACAGTAGACGCTTGCCCGTCCGTTGTGACGGGCACCAGTATCGCCAGCGCCAAGAAAAGCACACTAATCTGTCTCACAATGCGTCCCACGAGATCCTCCACAATTAAATGGGCCCAATGCGCAAATCGGATGAGGGAAGCCAAAACGAACCTTCCAGATGGACTCTATCGGAACCAGTCCAGTCCGCTGAACTGTTTCGTAGTACAGGTGTGTAGAATTCGGCATTAGAGACTCGGGCGTTTGGTCATTTCGGAACTCCTTTTGCTGCGTTGCACACTATTCATGAATGGTGTTGACTCTTACACACTAGCCGTCTATCGTAGCCCCCAGGAGAACAAAAATGCGGCGACAGTTTGTACTCGACAAGCGCACCAATAAATTGCTCGAGGAGCTGGCTTCCTACAGGGCAGGAAACCGCAGCATGGTCATTCGCGAAGCTATTCAGCTCTACGCCGACATGGAGGACCGGCTCGACAAGATTGAAGCCGATCCCGCTTTTCAAAAGATGATGGACGAATCCGACGCTGATATCAAAGCAGGCCGAGTGATGACTCACGCCGAGGTAATGAAATTGTCGCGCGCGAAAAACGCGCGGAGCAAGAAGCGGTGAAACACAGCGTCGTCCTGACTCGTACGGTTTGGCGGCTCTTTGCCGAGCTTCCAGACAGGGACCGGGAGGCGATACTCGAAAAGCTGCCAGCGCTGGAACACTTCCCGTATATGTACCCCGTCCGAACCAAAGGCAGGCGATTCCGCCGCCATCGCTGGTTTCATGCGGGAAACTGGCTCATCTATTACCGCGTGGCCGGAAACACTGTTTATATTCGCGGCCTGTGGCCCGCGCAAATCCCGTAGCTGACTTGCATCGCTGTTTCGAACGAACGCGTTGCGCCATACAAATCCGATGCAACCGAGGAGAATACGCGCGTGCGAACAATCGTCCTGCTGACCATCTCGAACATCTTCATGACCTTTGCCTGGTATGGCCATTTGAAATACCGAACTTCCGCGCTTTGGAAAGTCATTCTGGTGAGCTGGGGAATCGCTTTTTTCGAATACTGCTTCCAGGTCCCGGCGAATCGGATCGGTTCGTATGAATTCAGCACCGCGCAGCTCAAGACCATCCAAGAAGTGATCACTCTCTCAGTCTTCTCTGTGTTCTCGGTACTTTATCTAGGCGAGAAACTAAAGTGGAATCACGCCGCAGGCTTTGGCTGCATCGCGATGGCCGTGTTTTTCGTTTTCCACAAGTGGTAGGCACACTCTAGGCCCATAGGCCAGAAAAGACGGCGCCGCTCGACATCGTCATTCCGCCAATATACCCTTCTCTATCGCTGGCGAATCGAATCCTAAGCATTCAAATCAAACAAACGTTACAAAAGGAGCGGCATCATGCAACGCAAAGCATCGGCAGTCTGGCAAGGCGGGTTGAAAGATGGCAAAGGCGCGATTTCCACGGACAGCGGCGTTCTGAAGCAAACGCAATATTCGTTCAGCACACGCTTCGAAAACGGCGTTGGCACCAATCCTGAAGAACTACTCGCTGCGGCGCACGCGGGATGTTTCACCATGGCGCTCTCGGGGCAACTCGGCGCAGCTGGATTGACAGCGCAAAAGCTTGAAACGACCGCCACCGTTACGCTCGATAAAGTTGGCGACGGTTTCTCCATCACCAAAAGCCACCTCGACCTGGTCGCCACAATTCCTGGCGCGGATAAAGCCAAGTTTGACGCCGCCGTGAAAGCCGCCGAAACCGGCTGCCCAGTCTCCAAGCTTTTCAAAGCGGAGATCAGCGTCAGCGCGACCCTCAACTCTTAATCCCATCGCTGTTCATCGACCGCTAGGCGAAACGAGTACAATGCCGCACATGATTCCAGCTCCTGGCGCCTTCATCGCGGGTGTCGCGATTTTTCTGATCGTTTTGTGGGACGCGTTCGAGGCCATCATCCTGCCTCGTCGCGTCACGCGAAAGTTTCGTCTCACGCGGCTGTTTTTTAGATCGACCTGGGAAGTGTGGAGACTCATGACCAGCCTAGTCTCCTCTCGCAAAAGCCGCGAGGCATTCCTGGGCTTCTACGGTCCGCTTTCTCTCCTCGTTCTCGTAGGTGTGTGGGCGACCGGGCTGGTTTTCGGTTTTGGACTTATGCAGTACGGGGCCGGCTCTGCCGTAGTTATCAGCGGCAGCGAACCCAGCTTTCTTACCGACATTTACCTCAGCGGAACAACTTTTTTTACCCTCGGCCTTGGCGACGTGATTCCTCGTTCCGGCTTGGCGCGAGCTCTGGTTGTCATCGAAGCCGGTTTTGGCTTTGGCTTCCTCGCCGCGGTGATCGGCTATCTCCCATTTATCTACGGTTCGTTTTCCAAACGCGAAGTGGACATTTCGCTGCTCGATTCGCGCGCAGGCACGCCTCCCACTGCGGGAGAACTTCTTCGGCGCCATAGCTATCCCCACGGGCAAGAAGCATTGCGCGAACTCCTCAAGGATTGGGAGCACTGGTCCGCCGAACTCATGGAGAGCCACCTCTCCTATCCAGTACTGGCTTTCTTTCGTTCGCAGCATGACAATCAGTCCTGGGTCGCGTCGCTCACCGCCATTCTCGATACTTCCGCGCTCGTCATGGTCGGCATCGAGGGCGCGTGCGAGAAGCAAGCCGAGCTTACCTTTGCCATTTCACGTCATGCGGTCGTCGATCTATCTCAAGTTTTCGGCACAGCGCCTGCATCAATGCCCTACGATCGCCTCACCGCCGAACAGTTGCGCCACATCCGCGACATTCTCGCTCAGCACGGCTTGAAGCTGCGCGACGGCGAGGAAGCCGATCGCCGCCTAACCGAACTCCGCCGCATGTATGAACCTTATATTTACGCGCTGGCCGCATATCTGAACCAAACGCTGCCGCCCTGGATTCCCGAGAAAAAAGGCAAAGACAATTGGCAGACAACCGCGTGGGGCCAGACCGCTGGCCTGCTAGAAAAGGAAAAAGAATCGCCCCATGTGCACGCCGACGATCACTTCTAGAGGAATTAAGATGCCACGACTCCCAAATTTCTTCGTGGGGGCACGGCACGTTTACCCTGAGCTTCGAAGGGCCGTGCCCGTCTTCAGCTAGAATTTCGCAATCGAGAGCGAAGCCAAAAATCGCGAGCGACATCAAATCAATTTCCCAAACACCGGAGGCCATAAAATGAAAGCCATAGTCGTTCACGAATTCGGCGGTCCCGAAGTACTAAAGTTCGAAGAAATCCCGACACCGAAAGCCGCCGCCGGACAAGTCCTGGTCCGCGTCCACGCCGTCGGCGTGAATCCCTACGACACCTACATGCGGAACGGCACTTATGCTGTAAAGCCTCCGCTGCCGTATACTCCCGGCTCCGATGGCGCCGGCACTGTCGAGGCGTTCGGTACCGGCGTCACCAAAGTTAAACCAGGCGACCGCGTCTACGTGGCAAAGACGGTCACAGGTGCTTACGCCGAATATGCGATCGCTCTCGAAAGCCAGGTTCACCGGCTTCCAGAAAAAGCTAGCTTCAGCCAGGGCGCGGGCGTTTGGGTCCCTTACGGCACCGCCTATCATGCCCTCTATCACTCCGCGCAAGCCCACGCGTCGGAGACTGTTCTGATTCACGGGGCAAGCGGGGGTGTGGGTATCGCTGGAGTCCAAATAGCCCGCGCGGCAGGCCTTACCATTTTCGGCACGGCAAGCAGCCAAAAAGGTCTCGACCTAGCGACTCGCGAAGGCGCTCATCAAGTTTTCGATCACAGCAAGCCCGGCTATCTCGATGAAATTATGAAAGCAACGGGCGGCCGAGGCGTGGATATCATTCTCGAAATGCTCGCTAACGTGAATCTTGCCAATGACCTGAAACTCTTGGCCACTAACGGCCGCGTCATCATTATCGGAAATCGCGGAGAAATCACCATCAATCCCCGAGACCTCATGGCGCGCCGTGCCTCGGCTCGCGGCTTCACACTCTGGGCTCTCACGGCTACCGAAGAAGCCGACGTCCACGCCGGGATCATCGCTGGCTTGGAAAATGGCATCCTCCGCCCCGTCGTCGGCAAAGAATATCCCTTGGCCGAAGCCGCACGCGCCCACAAAGAAATCCTGGAGCCCGGCGCCGCCGGCAAAATCGTGCTGGTCACGTAGCAGCAGTCACGCAAGTGTTCTGAACAGTTAGACCACTCGCCGGCGAATCCACCTCCGTAGAACTATCCGCGGACCTTTCGCTGTTCGGAGTTACACCTTATAATCATTTGTCGGTAGTCAAGCGGTAGCAATTCATCAGCGCCTAACTAAAACTGTCTTCATCGTGCTAAACCTGCTCTACATCGCAAGCGTTTTCGTCGCACAGACATCCCTTAGTCAATATTGGCACAAGCTAACGGACCGCACGTTTTCCGGCGTTTATCATGCCGATGCCTTCGACCTTGCGATGATGATTCCCTATTTCCTCGTTCTTTTCGTCCTCGCTGCCTACGGGCTGCACCGCTACTGGCTGGTCTACGATTACTACGCCTATTCGAAAAACGTTCCTGGGCCGCCGCCTGAAGTCAAAAGTTGGCCGCGCGTCACAGTTCAGCTTCCGATTTTCAACGAGCGCTACGTGATCGAGCGCCTCGTCGAGGCCGTATCGCGCTTCGACTACCCGCGTGAACTGCTCGATGTTCAGGTGCTCGACGATTCCACCGACGAAACTTGCCAGGTCGCCAGCGCGTGCGTGGAACGCCATGCCGCGCAAGGCATGCCGATTGTCTACATTCACCGTACCAATCGCGAAGGCTACAAAGCTGGCGCCCTCGAAAACGGCCTCAAGACTTCGCGGGGCGAATACGTTGCTATCTTCGACGCGGACTTTATTCCCGAGCCTGATTTCCTGCGCCGCACGATTCCGTATTTCGTCGATCCCGCAAACGGCCCCAAAATCGGCATGGTTCAGACGCGCTGGACCTACCTCAACCGCGACTACTCTCTCCTCACACAGGTCGAAACGATCCTCCTCGACGGCCACTTCGTCGTCGAGCATGGCGCGCGCTCCCGCCGCGGCACTTTTTTCAATTTCAACGGCACTGCGGGCGTATGGCGCCGTGCAGCTATTGATGAGGCCGGCGGTTGGGAGCACGATACGCTCACCGAAGACACCGATCTTTCCTATCGAGCACAGCTCAAGGGCTGGAAGTTTCTCTATCTTCCGCAAATCGAATGCGCTTCCGAGCTGCCTATCGACATGAATGGCTTCAAAGCTCAGCAAGCTCGCTGGGCCAAGGGCCTGATACAAACCGCGAAGAAAATCCTTCCGCGCGTTATGAAATCCGACGCGCCCTGGCACGTTAAAGCCGAAGCTTTCTTCCATCTCACGGCAAATATCAGCTACCCGCTAATGGTTCTCTTCTCGGTCATGCTGCTTCCCGCCATGATCGTTCGTTTTTATCAGGGCTGGTTTCAGATGCTTGTCGTCGACCTCCCTCTATTCCTCGCGTCCACTTGCTCCATATCCAGTTTCTACCTAGTCGCGCAGAAAGAGCTTCGTCCGAAAAACTGGTGGCGCACGTTCCTTTACATGCCCTTCGTCATGGCCACGGGTATCGGCATCTCGGTGCGCAACGCGCAAGCCGTCTTGGAAGCCATCGTCGGCAAAAAGAGCGAGTTCGCCCGCACCCCCAAATTCAATATTGAAGGCAAAAAAGGCACCTTCGTCTCGAAGAAATACAAGAACAAGGCCGGCTGGATGCCCTATGCCGAAGTCCTTCTGGGTCTATACTTTGCGGCCACCGTCGTCTACGCCATTACCAACGAAAACTACGCCACAATCCCCTTCCTGCTTCTCTTTGTGTGGGGTTACCTCTACACCGGGCTGATGTCTCTCGGCCAAACGTACTTCGCCCACCTCCGCTTCGGCGTCAACGCCCCGGAAATGCGCCCCGCCGCCACAGGCGCTCCCGGTTTTTGAGCCGATTTCCGGATCTAACAAGACCTGTTTTGCATTTCGGCTCTTTTTAACGCCTGTTCAACCTCTGATTTCCACCGTTGAATGATTTTCGTTTGAAGTAGGACTAATCTTGTCGTATATTTTAGTTGCAAATGCTTTGCAACAACTGCTCTTCTATCATCTGCCTGAAATGAAGTCTTGCCATTGTTTCCAGGTCGATTGAAAGGCAGAAAACTCTGGAAGATTGCGAACTAGCTTCAGAAAACTTGCCCTTTAGCCGGCCGACCCAGAAATGTGGGGAAGCTCGTGATGGGTTTACGGGGGAATGTCAGGATGTTTGGTACGAAGCGGAATCACAAAGGGGCATATTCATTTCCCATCATGAGGCTGTCAGGACGGCTTGCCCTGTGTCTCTCTCTTTGCTTTGCCCTGCTCATGGCCGTCGATTCGTGGGCGGGCGTTGGGGGAACTATCTCGGGCACGGTGACGGATTCGAGCGGAGCGGTAGTCGCCAAAGCCACCGTCACAGCAACAAACGAAGACACTGGTATCCATCAAACGACTGCGACGGATGACAAGGGGTTCTACTCGTTTCCGAATCTTCCGATTGGTCATTACGAATTAGGAGTGGCAAGCACGGGATTCCGGCCCTACCGGCGCACGGGAATTGTTGTCGATGCGAACAGCGCGTTGACGATCGACGCGGTTCTTGCAGTTGGCGGCACATCGGATGCTGTGACGGTCGTCGAAAATCAAGTTCAGGTCGACACATCGAGCACGCAAAATGGCGAGGTCATTTCCGCCGCTCAAATGACCGCTGTGCCCCTGAACGGCCGAAGCTTTACCGATTTGCTCGCCCTTCAGCCCGGGGTTGTTCCCGTCACCTCGATCACGAGCGATACCGTGCAAGATGTCGGCGCGAGCGTACTCTCGCCCTCAGGCGATTTGAATCCCGGCACGATTTCGATCAACGGGCAGCGCGAATTTGCAAACAGTTTCATCGTAAATGGAAGTGACGTCGAAGAGGACGTGAACAACGGCGCATCGGTGATTCCCAATCTCGATTCCATCGCCGAGTTTCGCATTCTCACGAACAACTTTGACGCTGAGTACGGCGAATTCAGCGGCGGGCAGATCAACGTCTTGACGAAATCCGGCGCTAACGCGTTTCACGGCGACGGTTTTGAATTTCTCCGCAACACGGATCTCGATGCGCGCAATTATTTCTCGCCCACGCGCGGAACCTTCGACCAAAACCAGTTCGGCGGCACTTTTGGCGGCCCGATTCGCAAGGACAAAATTTTCTTCTTCGGCGACTATCAAGGGACGCGATCGACCCAAGGCGTGGATACCGGGCAAATTCCAGTGCCTTCCTCGCAGGACCGCACGGGAAATTTATCCGACTTGGGCAGTTCGTTCGTAACCACCGACGCCAATGGGAACACGGTGCCAACCACAGTGAGCGGAGCTGCCTTTGCCGCCACCCTTTCGCAAAAACTGGGCTACACAGTCACAGCCGGCGAAAATTACTTCACGCCCGGATGCGCAAGCAGCGGCCCCAATCCATGCGTTTTTCCAGGAGCCGTGATTCCGCAAAGCGCGTGGTCCACGCCAGCACAAAATCTCTTGAAATACATTCCTACGCCGACGAACTCGAACGGCACATTTTCCACGTCGGCATTCAATCAGACTCTGCGCGACGATAAAGGCGCCTACCGGGCCGATGCGAACACGAGATGGGGATTGCTCTCCGCTTACTATTTTCTCGACGATTGGTCCCAGAACAACCCGTACCCCGTCGCACAAGGTGGCGCAAACGTTCCTGGCTTCAATGCGAACTACTCGGGCCGCGCTCAGCTGATCAGCCTAGGCGATACAAAAACAATCAGCCCGACGGCTGTGAATGAATTTCACTTCAGCTATCTGCGCAACGCGGTTGACTTGGGCAAGCCGATAGGAGGTCTCGGCGTCAGCTTGGCTTCGCAAGGCTTCACGGGAATCCTGCCCCTATCTCCAAAAACAGAAGGCGTCGAGAGCGTCGCCTTCAACAGCTTCACGATTGGCACGAACACAAATGAGTTGAACCAGATTGGAAATACGTATCAATGGCTGGACAATTTCTCCAAAGTGATCGGAAGGCACACGATCAAAGCCGGCGGTGAATTTCACTACGACCAGGTCAACGTCAACGCCATCGCGCAGTTCAACGGCAGCTTTCTTTTCTTTGGAACGGAAACCGGCTCCGATTTCGCGGACTTCCTTTTGGGAGCGCCCAGCCAGTACAACCAGAGCCAGCTGCAAGCTTTTTACGGCCGCAACAAATATCTCGGTCTCTTCGCGCAAGACAGTTGGCGGCTGACGCGCAATCTCACGCTTAATTACGGCTTGCGCTGGGATCGCATTGAGCCTTGGTATGAGAAATACAATCAGATCGCGGCGTTCGTACCAAATGAGCAGTCTGTCGTTTTCCCGAACGCACCGGCAGGCATTGTCTATCCTGGAGACCCGGGAGTCCCGCGCACGTTGGCGCCTCCGGGAAATCGCGATTTTGCTCCGCGCATCGGCCTGGCGTACTCCCCGAGTTCTTCTGGTGATGGCTTGCTTGCCAAAATTCTCGGTGCTCCGGGCAAGACAAGCATCCGCGCGAGCTACGGAATTTTCTATACCGCAATCGAAGCGCTCTCGATTGGCGTCATGAGCGCAAATGCGCCTTATGGCTCGACCTACACGAGTCCTGCTCCGCCGCAGTTTGCCAATCCATTCGTTACGTTGGCGACGGGTGAGGATCTTGGCCAGGCGTTTCCATTGCAACTTGCGCCGCTAGGAGCCAGCGCGCAGCATCCCGATACGGCCACGGACTTTTCGCAGTTCGAGCCCATTAGCGGGCTACCCAACTACCTTCCGAGCAATCGTATTCCGTACACCGAGGAATACATGCTGTCGATCGAGCGTGGGCTCGGCGCAAATACGGTGCTCAGTTTGAATTACGTGGGCAACCAGGGACATCGCCTTTTGGTGCTTGAGGAATCCAACCCCGGCGACCCTGCGCTGTGCTTGTTCCTGAGCAATCCTGCCAATCTCGCCCCAGGACAAGTCCCCTGCGGTCCTTTTGGAGAGGACACCACTTACACGACGGCCACAGGCGCGATCCAGCAGGGCACACGCGGCCCCTTGGGACCGAATTTCGGCAGCAACGCTAACCAAGCCACCATCGGAAATTCCAACTACAACTCATTACAGGCCACCTTGCGGCACACGGGCCGGAGTTTGACCGTGCTGGCTGGCTACACCTTCAGCAAATCTCTGGATCAGTCTTCGAATTTAGGTGAAGCCGTCAATCCGCTGAATCCTTCCCTGAGTAGAGCGCTGTCTTCGTTTGATGTGAAGCATAACTTCGTCGTGAGCTACAGCTATCAACTCCCTATCGAGTGGCTGCTGCATGCCTCAAATCGTTGGACGCAAGGTTGGGAACTATCTGGGATCACGCGATTCAGTTCGGGGCTTCCGGTAACGCTGATCAATTTCGGCGACAATTCTCTTCTCGGCGCGGAACCGAATGGAATCAATAATTTTGGCGTGGATGAACCCGACTATCTGGGAGGCCCGCTCAACCTCAATGGCAATCCCCGCAATGGCCGCGCGTATTTCAACGCCGCGCAATTCCCCGAGAACGCGTTGGGGACGCCCGGCACGGCACGCCGCCGCTTCTTCTACGGTCCGGGAATGGACAACTACGACATCGCTCTTCTCAAAAATTTGCGTCTAACGGAAGCGAAGTCTCTTCAATTCCGCGTCGAAGCTTTCAACGCGTTTAACCATGCGCAGTTCTTCGGCCCGCAAGCCGTCGACGGCAATATTGACAGCCCGACTTTCGGCGATGTCGTCAGCGCCGCTCCACCGCGCCTCGTGCAGTTCGGCGCAAAATTTTTCTTCTAGCGCAAAGGCGCAACGGGTCCTAGATCTCCGAGAGGATCACCTCGCCCAGTTCTCGGAACTCCCCGACTTCCGGATTGCCGACAATCTAGACGTATCACGAAGCACTAAATTTGGTGCTGCATAGTCATCCGTGCGCGCTGGAACCTGCTCCGCTTGATATTCCTGTCCTCTCACGGCCCTGTTGTTTTCCCAATGGAAGCATGCTACGCTTCCTGTTGGAAACCAAATGAGGCAAATGAAAGAAAAAAAGGATGTCCTGCAAGGCACGCTGGCATTGATGGTGCTGAAAACTCTGGACGTGCTCGGACCGCTGCATGGCTACGCCATCGCTCGGCGTATCGAGCAGATCAGCGGAGATCTTCTCAGCGTCAATCAAGGAACGCTATATCCCGTCCTACTGAAACTCGAGCAGGAGGGTTCCGTCGCCTCGGAATGGGGCGCCTCCGAGAATAATCGCAAAGCGCGATTCTATCGGTTGACGAGAGGAGGCCGCAAACAATTGCAGGCCGAGTCCACGGAATGGGAACAGACGGCGGCCATCATAGGGCGCTTCTTTGTTTTGAAACCGGATGATTTGAAATGAGAACACTTAGGCGATTCTTCAAACGGCTGACCTCTTGGGCCAGAACCGAGCGGGACGAAGAGCGATTGCAGGCGGAGATCGAAGAACACCTCGCGATGCAGACTGCTGAGAATATTCAGGCCGGTTTATCACCCACTGAGGCGCGACGTCAGGCTGTGCTGAAGTTCGGAGGCGTGGAAGCAATGAAGGAAGATTACCGGGATCAGAAAGGATTGCCATTTCTGGAAACACTAGCGCAGGATACGCGCCACACCCTCCGGCGTTTACGAATGGCCCCAGCATTCACCATCGCCACGGTGTTGACTCTGGCGCTGGGCATTGGCGCGACCACTTCGATTTTTACTTTGGTGCATGCCGTTCTACTGAAGTCGTTGCCGGTAGCGAATCCGAACGAATTGTACCGCCTGGGAAAAGAAAGCCGTTGCTGCTACGAGGGCGGGTACAGCCAAGATAAAGAGTTCTCCCTTGTTTCGTACGATTTGTACAAATACCTTCGGGACAATACCAAAGGCTTTTCGGAATTAGCGGCGTTCCCGGCGTTAGAGTCGCTGTTCGGTGTCCGGCGCTCAGGCACCTCGGAGGCGGCCCGAAGCTATCCCGGTGAGTTCGTTTCGGGCAATTACTTCACCATGTTCGGCATACAAGCGTATGCCGGCCGCACGCTTACGCCTCAAGATGATCAACCCGGTGCTCCAGCAACTGCGGTCATGAGCTTTCGCTTGTGGCAGCAACAGTATGGATCGGATCCTTCCGTTATCGGGGGCGTCTTCCATGTAAACGACAAACCAGTTACGGTGGTAGGAATCACTCCACCGGGTTTCTTTGGCGACGCTCTGCGCAACACTCCGCCCGACTTTTTTCTGCCGCTGAACACTGAACCGTTCGTGGAGGTCGATGCCGACCTGAACAAGTACAACACTCACTGGCTGGATTTGATCGGCCGCATCCAGCCAGGCGTGGAGCCCGCATCCATAGAGGCTGAAATGCGGGTGGAGTTGAAGCAGTGGCTGCGCTCGCACTGGGCTGAAATGGACGCCAATGAACGCGTGAAATTTCCCGAGCAGACCCTGTTCCTGAGCCCTGGAGGCGCGGGCATCACCAGCATGCGCGAACAATATGAGCACTGGCTTCAGATACTGATGATGGTTTCAGGATTTGTGCTGTTAATCGTCTGCGCCAATGTCGCCAATCTTATGCTTGTTCGGGGCATGGAGCGGCGGCGGCAGATCTCATTGAGCATGGCACTGGGGGCACAGGCATCGCGACTTGTGAGGCAAGCCCTCACCGAAAGCATCTTGCTGTCATTGTTTGGCGGCGCGGCAGGCCTGGTGATTGCAATTGCTGGTACGCGCCTGATTCTCCATTTCGCATTCCCCTCGTCTGCAGGTTTTGCCAGCGTGCCCATCAGCGCTTCACCTTCCATGCCGGTGCTGCTGTTCGCGTTTATCACGTCGCTCGTGACCGGAGTTGCCTTCGGCATCGCTCCGGCTTGGATGGCCTCACGAGTGGATCCGATAGAAGCGCTTCGCGGGGCCAGCCGTTCCACCACTCGCGCAGGCTCGCTCCCAAGAAAAACACTCGTGGTGTTCCAGGCTGCGCTCTCGCTTGTTTTGCTATCGTCGGCAGGACTGCTTACCGCCGCGCTGCACGGTTTGGAGAATCAAAATTTCGGATTCGAGCAGGACCGGCGCATCGTAGTGAATATGAGTCCACGGCTTTCCGGATACCGGGCCGACCAACTCTCGCTACTTTACCGGCGCATTCACGAGTCGATAGCAAGTGTTCCCGGCGTGTCTTCCGTGGCTCTATGTCTAAATTCACCGCTAAGCGACGGTGGCTGGGGTAGCGGCGTTTACGTGGACGGAAATCCCCCTCCCGGGCCTGCGGACGACTACTCCGCCGCATGGAATCGAGTTACGGCGGGATACTTTGAGGTCATCGGAACCCCCATTGTTAAAGGCCGCGGCGTCTCCGAGCAGGACACTGCGACTTCGCGAAAGGTGGCTGTCATCAATGAAGCGTTTGCGCGGAAGTTTTTCAAGAATGAAGATCCGATTGGGAAGCACTTCGGCCGCGAGGCGGGAGCCAGCCGCGAATTCGAAGTGGTGGGCGTCGCCAAAGATGCGCGCTATCTGACCGTCAATCTCGACAAACCGGTTACTCCGTTTTTCTTTTTGCCGGAGGCACAAGCCGAATACTCGCAGGGTAATCTGGGCTCTCTTTTCTTGCATGACATTGTCATTCTTAGTGGGGCCGGATCTAGCCTGTCCCATGCGCGGATACTCCAGGCCATGGCTTCCGCGGATCCCAACATGCCAGTCATTTCGATTCGCGATTTGAGAGAGCAAGTGGCCGGTCAGTTCAGCCAGCAGCGGCTGATTGCGCGCCTCACTTCGTTCTTCGGAGTTCTTTCGCTTGTCTTGGCTTCGATTGGCCTGTATGGAGTTACTGCCTATAACGCCGGACTCCGGGTCGGCGAAATTGGTGTGCGCATGGCGCTCGGAGCTGATCGCCGCCACATTGTTACCATGGTGCTCCGTGGCGCCTTAATCTTAATCGTCTTGGGACTAATCATCGGCTTCCCGCTAACCTTCGCGGTAGGAAAATTCCTCGGCAGTCAGCTCTACGGAATGAATCCGTACAATCCGGTGATAACGTTAGCGGCCGTCCTGGCGCTCGGGTTGTCGGCTGCGGCCGCATCCCTAATTCCAGCCCTTCGGGCGAGTATGATTTCGCCATTAGATGCATTGCGCGTAGAGTGACTCGAATCGCCGTTCCGCGACCCAAGCGCAAATCGAAAAGCGTTGCGCTCAAAAGCGGAACCCTCGTTAAGCCTTTCGTCGGCATCCGCTATTGAATCTGAGGTTTGGAAGTAGGCGCGGGCGTTGGATGCGCTCGCCGGAACGCACCAAAATCTCCCCACACGCGTTCAACGGTGGCCGCATCAATCGGCCTGCTTACGGGTGTGTTCGGATCTTTCTCGGAGTAAATCTCCAGAACCATGTTTCCGCAGGCAGGTGCTACGGCATCAGCCGGGTACTCGTAAACTCCTTGAAATGTCGTGTCTACCTTTCGACCACGCTGATCAATTAAATCGAATTCGTCTCGCCCAGGCATGATCGGGGTCAACTCCTGGCCACCGCAAAGGAGACGCATGCGCACGAATCCATTCTTGAAACGAACTTTGAAAAGCACTCCAAACTTCGGCCGAACCCGCACCATCAGCACGGGTCGGTAGTCCTGCGCATCTTCCAGCACGCTCGATGGCGGCTTGGCCGTCGCAGCATCCCCACCCGAGCGCTTTGCTGCCTTGCGCGCCGCTGCCATCTCCTCTTCATGGCGCAGAAAATAACTAACCGGAGGCGTCATGAACCACACGCGAAACTCTCCAGCGTCAAGTGAGTAGGGTTTCGTGTCGATCTTCTCTTGCTGCAAAACTTCACGGAGAGCTTCCGCCGGATAAAAGTCCGTTGGTTCCACGGGAAGCAGAGCCGGCGCCGGTGGAGTTGCTCCTACGATATCCTTGCGCGCCTGCTCGACCACCGGCCGCACGATTTCCACGGGCACGATGGAAGCCAGATTCCGCAATTCTGCCGTGGTGATTCCCGCGACTTGCCCATCGTAGGTGAATAGGGGGCCTCCCGAATTTCCCGGATTTATGTTGATGTCGCTGTTTATCGAATCTTTTTCAATTTTGCTTACCACTCCGGTGGTCAGCGCCTTTTCGCGGCCCAGTGGATTGCCAATCGTAAAAACACGCTGTCCGACCACAAGGTGCGACGCAGCGTCGTTCACGAGCAGCGGCGCCACGACGCCTTCTCGAAACGCACTGGGATCAAACCAAATCACCGCGACGTCCTTGTCCGCGTTTGAGGCGACCAGCCGAGCAGGAACCTTGCGCTTGTCGTCGAATTGCACTACCAGGTAGGTCGAGGAATTCACCACGTGGTTGTTGGTCACCACTAACCCGGTGGAATCCACAAGGAAGCCCGAACCGCTACGTGATTCAGAGTGAATGGCAACAACTGAATTTTTTAGTTTGTCGAAAAGTGCCGTCAACTCCCCATTGGCGCCGCTGGAGGAAGTCTTATTCTCCCCCGTTGAGGAGGCCGTGGGAAGTGAGTCTTCTATTTTGGCGTTGTCATTGGTGAGGTCCAGATGCTGCTCTGTACCATCTATTTGGATTTCCAGATTCCATGTATATCGCTTGCCACCCAGCTCTACTGGCTTGGGTGCAGAGATCAAGTAGTGGCCAGGCGCAAGCTGTCTTTCTGCTTTGCCATCCAGATCGGTCTTCAGCTCCACCGCAGCGCCAGACGAGTCCGTATTCCGTAGATGGATGACGTAAAAAGGGACAGGCTTCTGATTCAAGTCTTTATCAACCAGCAAGACGCGCACTTTCACGTTTACTGGTGCTGCTTGCGGCCCCGCACTCCAGTTAGGACTAAAAAGTAACAAAGCCATCAGCAAATAAACGTGCATGTCACATTTCTCCTGGCGCCAATTGCTCGCATCCTCCCATTTCTCAGCCTGCGGGTAAAGCGTCAAACCAGGACAATTGGCTCCTTTGGATAAGCTGTGAACGCAATCACAAAACAATTGGCCGGGTTCACTTGACTGCGGATAATCTTTTCTGTACCTATCGGCAAATACAGCACCCTTCGATCCTCGCCGTAGGGAAAATGAGGGAGAAGCGTCATTCTTGGTCTTACCTCTCTCGTCCTGAGAGCAGCGCGGACGCCACTCAATCTTCCAAATCCCCACAATCCGCCATTATCGCTTTGGGACCACTCGCACCGCCCCCCTCCACAAGCACGCTAAACTATTTGGGCTGCATCACTTGGAGTGTTCATGCAGAGCAAGATTTCCGCCGCCTTTTTCCTGGTTATCGTGCTAGTCCTGGTACTCGGTTCCCTTGCCACTCAGGCAATGCCCACCGAGACGCCCGTGCTTTCTCTCCCCCACAGGCCGCACTACGTTTTTCAGCGTGTCGGCGAAGACTTCGGCCTGAGTTCTTTGACACCATCCTGCATCCTTCAGGATCAGGATGGCTTCATCTGGATCGGCACACCCGACGGGCTTCTTCGCTTCGACGGCAATCGCGTTGTGCGCTATGGCATCGAACAGGGCCTTGCCAGCACCAACGTGAACCAGCTTGTCCTTGCTCCCACAGGACGAATATGGGTGGTCACCTCGCGCGGCATCTCTTACATGGAAGGCGGCGCGCTTCACCAGCTGCCTCTCCCCAAGACTTACAATTTTTTCAGGCAGCCTTCCGTACTGGCCCTCGATCCCTGGGGCACGGTCTATCTCGCGACCGAAGGCGGCCTGCTGCGAGTCGATCCGGCCCGTCCCAACGATCTCCGCCTCTGGTCCATCGCCGACGGCTTGCCGAGCCAGGAAGCGGAGTCGGTCAACATTACATCCGAAGGGCGCATTTGGTTTGCTTCCGGCCACCGTGTCGGCTGGCTGGATTCCCAGGATCATGTTCACATGTTCCCCACGCAAAGCGGGCTCCCGCACGAACCTGTAATCAGCATTCTTCAGGATTTTGAGAAAATTCTATGGGTTCGCACTTCGGCGCATCTCTATCGGCTCAGTCCTGGAGCGACCCGCTTCATCTCCGAACTTCCGGATCTTCCCCCAGCGAACGACTATGGTGCGCCGGCACTGGACCGTTCCGGCAATCTCATGATCCCTACGGTTGTAGGACTTTACCGACGCATCTCCGGTCAGTGGGAAATCATTGATCAAAGCCGCGGCATGGCCGTTAACGCAACTTTTGCCATCACTGAAGATCGCGAGGGAGCTTATTGGATTGGCCTCGGCGGAGCCGGCATCCAGCGGTGGATCGGCCGCAAAACGTGGTCCAGTTGGACACAAGGGGAAGGCCTTCCCGACAACGTCGTGTGGTCCGAATTGCGTGATAAACGCAAACGTCTCTGGCTGGGCACCAACAATGGTGTCGCCATGTGGGATCCGCAGGCTGCTCACTGGCGAATCTGGAAATCGAAGGATGGCCTGAACGGTTCCCTGGCCCGCGAAATGATCCTCGCGCCCGATGGTGCCGTGTGGGTCCTCTGCTATCCAGGCGGACTGACGCGTTTCGACCCCGAATCACTTACGCCCGAAAAGATCAAGACTCCCGAGCCCGTTCCTACTGGCATTCACGTCGGCCCAGACGGGCGCATCTGGATCGCCAACCATCAATACCTGAAAGCGGTCCGTCCATCGCAGCGGCCCTTTCAGTTCGTGGATGTGCCATTGCCTCCTGAAATTCAACACGGAATCGGCCGCTTCACTTCCAGCTCCGACGGCGTCATGTGGGCCGTTGGAAGGAGCGGTATCTCTCGCTTTGACGGCAAGAATTGGTTGCACTTCACGACCACCAATGGCTTGTTGCAGGACGAAGTTGTGGAAGCCGCGGCAGTCAACCGCGATGAAGTCTGGTTTCGTTATTCCGATGCTCTAGGCCTCAGCTGTCTGCGCCTCATCGACGGAAAGCCGCAAATCACTCACTATGGTTTGGCCGACGGCCTTCCCTCCCTTGACGTTTACATGATTGGAGCCGATCACGACGGCAACGTCTGGGCTGGTGGCGCTTTTGGCCTCACGGAATTTCAACGTAATGGCCACACTCTTCGCTTCACGCAGGCCGATGGCCTTATTTGGAACGACCTAAGCGACAGCGGCTTTTTCGCAGAGGAAGACGGCACGCTCCTCTTCGGCACCAGCGGTGGCCTCGCCCGCTACAACCCTGCTTCTGCCGACGAGCGCGTTGAGCTTCCGCCCCGCGTCGTGATTACTTCCGCTCACCTTGGTTCGCGCGACCGGATCGGCGAACGCAATCCAGAAGCGGCGCGCAGCGACAACACCTTTCGCGTGGATTTTGCGGCGCTCACATTCCGCGATCCGGAAAATGTCCGCTGCTCGTATCGCCTGGCAGGCCTCGAATCTGAACCCAACGAGACCTCTGGCCGCGAAGCGCGTTATCCCGCTCTTCCGCCTGGCAGCTACAGCTTCACTGTTTCTTGCCGCTCCGCGCGCGGCACCCTCAGTTTCCCGGCCCAATTTTCCTTCAAGGTAATACCTGCGTGGTGGCAGACATGGTACTCGCGCGGCTTCGTTATTCTTCTCGGCCTATTAGCTCTCTACTTCCTGATGAACTACCGCACCCGCAAGTTGCAGAGCGAACGCAGTCGCCTCGAGGAAGCCGTCGCCGAACGCAGCGAAGCTCTCGCCCAAGCCAACAAAGAGCTTGAGGAAATGTCTCTCACCGACCCCCTCACAGCCGCACGTAATCGCCGTTTTTTTCAGGCCACCATCGCCAGCGACGTCAGCCAGGCCATTCGCGCCTACTCGGCGCCCGATCCCACACGCAGCCGCCGCAATCGCGACATCATTTTCTATCTCATCGACGCCGACCACTTTAAAGAAATCAACGATCGCTTTGGCCACGATGCCGGCGACCAAATGCTCATCGATTTGACCGCCCGCATTAGCTCCGCCATTCGCTATTCGGATGTACTGGTCCGCTGGGGCGGCGAAGAATTCCTGGTCGTCTCCCGTTTTTGCGAACGCAAGGAAGCCGCCACGCTCGCCGCACGCGTCCTCTCCGCCGTGGCTGGCGAACCATTCAAAATCAAAGGCGCAGGCCTTTCTTTGCATCGCACCGTTTCGATTGGCTGGGCCGCCTTCCCTTGGAATATGAATTCGCCCGTCGACGTGAATTACGAAGAGGTCCTCGCTCTCGCCGACCGCGCCCTCTACAAAGCCAAGAACGCCGGCCGCAATCTAGCCATCGGCGCTCTTCCTCCCGAATCCGCCGCTGAGCCGCACACTTCCGTCGCTCACGGCGATTCCGAAGCTCGCGTCTCGGAAATCGCAACTACCGCCGCCTACGTCACCACCTACGGCCTAGAAACCACTTCCATCACCTAACATTATCTAGTGGGGCGAAGCTTGTCCCGCACTCTTGCCCAGTACAAGTCCCGCCAAAGTTCAGGGTAAACTCTGCACCGTGTCAATCGCTCTCGAAGACTTGACCTTCCTCAACGGCGCAATCGAGCTCCACGCCGTCGCCGCCGGTCCGTCTGACGGCCCCGTCGTCCTCCTCCTCCACGGCTTCCCCGAATTCTGGTATTCCTGGCACAAACAAATCGAGCCGCTCGCCTCCGCAGGCTTCCGCGTCATCGTCCCAGACCAGCGCGGCTACAACATAAGCAGCAAACCCCGCGGCGCCGCTAACTACGCGCTCTCCGAACTCACTTCCGACGTTCTCGCCATCGCCGATCAACTCGGCGCGCAAAAATTCTTCCTAGCCGGACACGATTGGGGCGCGGCCGTCGCGTGGAGCGCCGCTCTCCTCCACCCGCAACGCGTCGCCAGGCTCGCCGTCCTCAACGTCCCTCACCCTAGCGTCATGCGCCGCTATCTGAAAACAAATCGGCGCCAGCTTCGGCGCAGTTGGTACATGTTTTTCTTCCAACTACCCTTCCTTCCGGAAGCGGCGTTCTCCGCCTTCAACTTCCGCCTCGGCGTCCGCTCTCTCGTCGGCTCCAGCCGTCTCGACACTCTCTCCAACGAAGATATTTCTCTATATCGCGCCGCCTGGGCGCAACCCGGCGCGCTCACCGCCATGATCAACTGGTATCGCGCTGCCTTTCGCTATCCCTCCAAATTCCCTGACACGACCGTACACGTCCCCACCCGCATCCTCTGGGGCGAACGCGACGCCTTTCTCCTTTCCGAAATGGCCCACGACAGCCTCCGCTACTGCGACTCTGCCGAACTCTACACCTTCGCCAACGCCTCCCACTGGCTCCAGCACGAAGAACCCGCTCGCGTCTCTGAACTCCTCATCAATTTTTTCAGCAAGTAACGAGCACATACACTGCACGTTTTTTCTCACTGTCGTAGCCAACCAAACGAATCGTCTCGCACTCAAAAGTGGTACGATTTCCGCCCATGAGATCCCCCATGAATTCAACGACGACAAGATCAACGACCACAAAAGCTCTGCTTCTGCTAACTGCGGCCTTTGCACTCCTCGCGGCGGGCGTCTGCAGTTCGTCCCTGCTTTCCCCCAAACTCTCAGCCAGCAATCTCTCGAGCGTCTTCGCTCCAGCACAACAATCTTCGAATGCCCCAGCACCCGATCCCACTCTCGCGGCCCGCATTGCACGCATCGAAAGCGGCCTCCTGCCTGCCGTCGTCATCAAAGGTCAGCCTTCCCAGCCAATGACCATCGCCGATCGCATGGCGCACTACAAAGTCCCCGGGGTCAGCGTCGCCTTCTTCGACCACGGCCAAATCATCTGGACGAAAACCTACGGCTTCGCAGATGTCGCCTCCAAAAAGCCCGTCACGCCCGACACACTTTTCCAAGCCGCCTCGATCAGCAAACCCGTCGCCGCCCTCGCGGCCCTCCGCCTCGTGCAAGACGGCAAGCTCAGCCTCGACGAGGACGTCAACGTCAAGCTGCGCACATGGAAAGTCCCCGAGAACAACTTCACCGCAAAAGAAAAAGTCACTGTCCGCCGCATTCTCAGCCACAGCGCAGGTCTCACGGTTCACGGTTTTGCCGGCTACGGCTCGGACGAACCCGTTCCCACCACCGTGCAAATCCTCAACGGCGAAAAGCCAGCTAACTCCGACCCCATCCGCGTCGACGTCGTCCCCGGCACTCTCTGGCGTTACTCCGGCGGGGGTTTCGTCATTCTGCAAACGCTTATGTCCGACGTCACCGGAAAACCCTTCCCGCAAATCATGCGCGAACTCGTCCTCGGCCCCGCGGGTATGACCCACAGTACCTACGATCAACCGCTTCCGAAAAATCGTGCGCAAGAAGCCGCCACTCCCTACCGCGGAAACGGCGACCCAGTAAAAGGTGGCGCGCACACCTATCCCGAAATGGCTCCCGCGGGCCTCTGGACGACTCCCTCCGACCTCTCGCGCATGGCTATGGAAGTCCAAGGCGAATACGCTGGAAAATCCGCGAAAATTCTTTCGCAAGACATGGCGCGCCAGATGCTCACTCACCAAATCGGCACATGGGGCCTCGGCTTCGGTCTCGAATCCCCCGGCGAAAAACTCCATTTCGGCCACGGCGGCGCAAATGAAGGCTTCCGCTGCAACATCGAAACCTACACCGACTCCGGCCAGGGCTTCGCCGCCATGACCAACTCCGACACTGGCGGCGAACTCACCGAAGAAATCTTCCGCGCGGTCGCCAAAGAATACGGCTGGCCCGATTACAAGCCCATCGAGCACACGCTCATCAAGATCAATCCCGCCACCTTCGCCGCGTATCCCGGCATCTACGAAATCCCCGGCGTCGGCAAACTAACCGTCACCACGAAACCGACCGGTCTCTTCGTGGAAGCCGAACCCTTCGGCCCCGACCCGCTAGAACTTCTCCCCGAATCCCCGCTCCAATTCTTCATCCTCTCCGGCGACATCACCTTCACATTCCACAAAGACCCAAGCGGCGCCATCACCGGCCTAACCCTCCACGCCTCCTCCCAAACCTTCGAAGCCAAAAAAATCTCCTAGCCCCGCCTTTTCCCCCGTAGGGGCACGATACATCGTGCCCTCTTCCTCTGCGCGTCTCCCTTAACTCTGCGCCTCTGCGTTATCTTTTTCTCTATGCTCCTCATTTCGCCTGAGCCACCGCGAAGGGCGACTCCCCCCATCAGTCGCCACTTCTCCCACCCCACTAAAATTGTCATCCCGCTTGCCCTGAGGAACGAAGGGAGCGTAGCGAGGGATCCGTTTTTTCCTTCCGGACCTTCAACTTTTCAACTTTGCTCCCAGCGCCAGTCCCACATCGCTTCCCAACTAAACACAAAACGAATACAATGTAATCAGATGTAGTCGGGAGGCATCGATGGCGTCTCAAAAAATTCTCACGCTCCGCTTAGATGGAGGACTGACCGGCAAGCTCGATAAGCTCGCCAGAGCCACGCGCAGGTCGCGCTCTTTCCTCGCCGCGGAAGCCATTCGCGATTACGTCGCCCTGAACAGTTGGCAAATTGAAGAAATTCACAAAGCACTGGCCGAAGCAAACCGAGGCGAGTTTGCCACCGAGAGCGAAGTAAAGCGCGTGGCGAAGAAGTGGTCTCGCCGTGCGCGTTAGATGGCTGCGCGTCGCGCTAGCCAATCTCGAAGAAGAAGCGGATTACATCGCGGAAGACAATCCAGGTGCGGCCGATCCGCTAGTAAAAAGAATAATGCGCGCGGTAAACCTGCTCGGCAAAAATCCCGCCATGGGCCGTCCCGGCCGAGTTTCAGGTACGCGCGAGCTGGTGGTTGGCGGTACGCCCTACATCGTTCCCTATCGAGTCCGTGCAAACGCCGTCGAAATCCTTCGCGTCTTTCACGCCGCCCGAAAGTGGCCCCCTAAATTCTGAAAGAAAGATTTTCAGCTCTTCTCCGTTCGCTTTTTCCGTTGTAGGGGCATGATACATCGTGCCCTCTTCCTCTGCGCATCTCTGTGAACTCTGCGCCTCTGCGTTATCTCTTCTCTCTTCTGCGCTCTCCGCTTTCCCTGAACTACCGTAAAATGCCACTCCTCCAATCGCTCGCTCCCACTAGAGAATGTGACACTTTCTATCCAATATGACAGATGGTATGATGGTGTCAGGCATGGAAAAATGACATGAAACTAAAAACTCGCATGCGCGTCAACGAGAACGGCCGCGTGGTAATCCCTGCTTCCTTTCGGAAGCGGCTAGGCATCCGTGTAGGTGACGAAGTCGTCCTGCAAATTCAAGACGACGAATTGCGTATCACCACCTTGAAACGCAGCATCGAGCGCGCTCAGCGGCTCGTCCGCAAGCACGTGAAGCCAGGCACCTCTCTAGTTGACGAATTGATTGCCGAACGCCGCGAAGCCGCCCGAAATGAATAAGCCAAATGAATAGGATTGTGCTCGACGCAAGTGCCCTGCTCGCCCTTCTTAATCAGGAACCCGGATCCGAAACGTTGACACCTGAGCTCTTGAGCGGCGCGGCCATCAGCACGGTCAATCTGGCAGAAGTGCACAGCAAACTTGTCGGCTGGGGCCTCCGCCCAGACGATGCCTGGGAAGCCGCACTCGGCCCCATCCGCGAAGCCGTTCCCTTCACCACTGAACACGCCAGGCTCGTAGGAGATCTCGTCGCGCAAACCCGCCCGCTTGGCCTGTCCCTGGGTGACCGCGCCTGTTTGGCGCTCGGCCTCGCTCTGAAGGCTCCCGTCTATACCGCCGACAAATCCTGGAAGAAGCTGAAACTCGGCCCGCGCATCCACGTCATCCGCTGACAGGTCATTCTGTCAGGGAAGGATCGTCCAACCGCTATCCCGTCGGCAGCTAGCAGGTATGGGCCTGTCACGCGCTATACCTGAACATCAAGTCCGATATTAGGCTGTATTAACACACTGGTGGTGTCTAGGAGTAGAATAACGGCGTGGTCGGCGCAAAGAACAAGAAGAACAAAAGAAAAAAGCTCGATGCCGTGGAACGGCACCGAAGCTTAATCACGAGGCAACGATACAAAGGTAAATCGTCTGTTAAGGGGCGTTCAATTGCCGAAGAAGCGGTGAGCGATCGCGCCAGAGTGCTGTACAGCAGCGCCTTTCGCCGACTCCAGCAAAAAACCCAGGTGTTTACAGTTTCGAAGGACGCTGCAGTGCGGACCCGCCTCACGCACTCGCTTGAGGTTGCGAGCGTCGGTCGATGGATCGCGCAGAAAGTGGTGGACGGCAAACTTAAGGGCCTTGGACCTCTATACAGTTCGGCTCTCGTATCGCTCGTAGAAACGGGGTGTTTGGCCCATGACATCGGCAACCCGCCGTTCGGGCACTTTGGCGAGTCTGCGATTCAGGCGTGGTTCCGGGACAACTGGGAGACCACGGCCGGGGAAAGATTAGCCGAGGACGAGAAGCTTAAGGTCCTGGTGGAAGACTTCTTACAGTTCGACGGCAATCCGCAGGGCACGCGAATCCTGACGCGGCTGCAAGGACTCACAAAGGAAGACCGAAACTTGTATGGCATGGACCTAAGTTTTTCGCAGGTATTGACGGCGCTCAAATACCCACGCGGACCAAAGGACCTTCCTAGCAATTGGAAAAAGGCCGGATTCTTCGAGTCGGAGCGCGCCAGGGTCGATGAGGCTTGGCGTGCGCTAAAATTCAAAGTGCAACAAAGATTTCCACTTGCGTATCTTGTCGAAGCGGCTGATGACATTTCCTACTGTATTAGCGATATGGAGGACGGAATCGACCAGGGCGTCTTCACGCTGAGCGATTTTTTCAACGAACTCAAGGTTTGGATCGATAAGAAAAATCCAAAGCTTCCCGCTCTTACTGACCTCCGAAAGAGCGCGAAGGACAGAAGCAAAGATGCAAAGAAGAATCCTTTAGAAGCAAAAGATCATTTCATGCGATTGAAGACCGTGTTCGCGAGAACGATGATTCAACAGGCGGCGAAGGCTTATGGTGATGGAGGTGCTAAAGACATTTTGGATGGATCACGTCCTGGACTTCTTGACGGTACTGACGCCGACGACCTCTTGGAAACTCTGAAGGACATTGCAAAAAAGTTTCTCTATGTCGAAGAAAAAGTGCAGAGGCCATTCCTCGCAGGCCTCAGGATTATGCATGGCATTCTAGATGAGTACGGCCAACTTCTTAAGCTGGAGCGGCAAAGGTTTGCCAAGCTGCGAAAGGCATGGAAGTCCGACGATCGCAAAGAAGTTTACAATGAGAAGCTGCAGATTCTCCTACCCCTCCTTGACCGTCTGCCCGCCCATTACCTAGACGTTTATGATTCCACCGCGAATGATAAGGATTCTCAGGAAAAATGGGGACAGGACGCTTGGGAGTGGTTTTGCCGAGCACACCTCATCGTCGATTACCTTTCCGGCATGACGGACGATTTCGCATATTGGAGTTATCAAGTCATTTCGGGAGCCAAGCTTGAGTGATGCGCTGACCGTTCTTGGACATCCTTGCCTGGTGCTGGAAGAAATAACTGCTAGGTACACTACCGACCTAGTTTTCACCTATTCCCACTACCGCGTAGCATCGCCAGGCCTCCAAGCTGAGGCCCCACGTAGTGTTGCGTTTCGGGTCTCCGCTCGCGACGTAACCCCAGAATGGTTAGCCCAGCAGTTTGGTGAGCTGAGCCCAGACCAAGAATTGGCCTGGCACTCTCGAGTAGAATACAAGGGCTCCGTTTTTCATATCCCAATGATCGATTTCATTGGTCGGCCGGCACATCGCCTAGTTTTCCAGCTAAATCGCATGTTAACCGGAGAGATAGGCCTTAGTGGTCATCTCGTTTTGTTTGACACCGGGCGTTCATTTCACGGTTACTTCCCCGGCTTGATTCCCGAGCACGCTTGGCCCCAATATCTTGGCCAATTACTTCTATTCAACGAAGAGGACCATCCTGCTTTGATTGATACACGATGGATTGGCCATGCACTTATACGTGGTTTTGCTGCCTTGCGGTGGAGCCACAACACAAATCGCTACCGGGCGATACCTCGTCTCGTGTCAATGGTCGATACGGGAATACGGTGACATCCGGGGAGGATGGGACTGCCTTAGCGGCGGGTTGGATAACTCTAGGGCCACACAACGATTTTGACTTCGTTTTTTCCGGGCGCCCCACCTTTTCAGGTTTTGTTCCTGAAAAGGTGGGCCATCCGTCATTCATGCCTCCAACTTCCAATCGTGTCTCTACTGCTTGTCGTAAATCTGCGTACTCGTGATCTTCGCGCCGCTGGCATCCGTCCCGCTGAGCGTGACAGTGCGCGTCTTGCCATCGGCGGACAGAACGATGTGGGCGGTATTGACCTCTTTACCTCCCTTTTTGCTGGTGGCCAAGAGCGTGTGATCGTTGATGACTTTGTACGAACGCATATCGTTCGCGGGATCACCTGTAAGAGCGTAATCCTTTCCGTCCAATTTCCCTGTCCAGTCGCTGTGGTAGGCCTGGCCCTTGGCATCCGTTCCATCGATGGCCACTCTTACGTTGTCGCCGTCCTTCGTATACACGACCGTGGAATTCTTGGCCATGCCCGCAGCGGCCTTCGACTTGCCTTCATTTATCTTCCACGTACCGATAAATGCGTCGTACCCCGCTGCCGAGGCTATCCCGGCGGCGAGAAGCAAAAGCACACCAATACGCACAAAGCTCTTTCTGTTCATGTCATCTCCGTTCTTTCTTTAGGTAGGCGTTTGAACTACGGTCTTGCCGCAGATTGTACACCGGAACCACTCCCGGAAGTGCAAGATGAATTCTCCACCCAGTACTAACTTCCCATTCCGTCTCACCAAACTACAAAAACTCCGCCAACTCCTTCTATTGCCTCGACTTCCTCGCGTCTCATTCGAACGGTACTACTCAGGTACTATAACTTGACAGTAAGTCGATTCAATGCTACCATTTCCCATGTTCCGCCTACGCTCCACAGATCTGGCCCCCGCCCGGCAACACATTACGCTGGCATCGCCCTATCCAGCCTCGCCCCCTGTCTTTCGTAGTTTCCGCTCTCCTTTCTGCCAGCGCTTCTCCCCTACATTCGGCTGCTCTCTCACAGAGCAGGAAGAGAGCAAAACGCGAGCAAGTAACCCATTTGGTTTGAAAAGGACAGAAAAGGTCATTCCAGCAACTCCTTTCGATTCATACGCTTGCAAATTCAGGGGGGGGGTATTTTTGTCCGCCTTTATTTCTTCGCCAGCCTTCTCCTATCCCTCATTTCGGGCCCGCGCCCATTTCCGCTACAATCTTTCGGCCCTGGCCCCTGCCGGCCTCCCAATGCCCTGTGGGTGCAGCTCAAGAGCAGGTTTCGAGGTGAGTGGATGAGTGGTCGTCCGGAAAATCTCCTATTGTCTGTTGGCGCGAGGCGCCCTCTTTCTCGCAGGGGCACGGCACGCTTGCCCAGAGCCTCGAAGGGTTTATCCCGAGCCTCGAAGGGCCGTGCCCCCATTTCTTCCTGTCTCTGCGCTCTCTTCTCTACAATCGTCGCCGCAACCATTTTCTGCGCCGCACCTCCCGCCCACGCCCAGGAACGTCGTGAACGAGAAGCAAACAGCGTCTACGCCGCACGCCGCGCCAAACTCGCCGCTCAGATCGACTCCCCGATCCTCCTCTGGAGCTTCACAGGCCGCGAAGAATCCGCACAAACCTACATCTTTGCGCAGGAAGACAACTTCTATTACCTAACTGGCCACAACGAAGAAGCAGCCGGCCTCATAATTCTTCCGTCTCAGAAAAACGGTGCGGCTGCTTCACCTTCAGATATTCCGCAAGAAATTCTTTTTCTTCCGCCGAAAAATACCGCCAAAGAAAAGTGGAACGGCCTCCGCATGTCGCCTACCGATCCCGGCATCCAGGCGCGCACCGGTTTCGCTTCAGTTCTGCCCTTTCAGGAAATGCGCGCCACTCTCGAAAGGCTCGCGAAACTCTATCCGGCAATCTACACCATCCTCCCGTACGAAAAAGAAAATGGTGGCTATCCCCACGAAAAAGAAGTTGTGGATTGGATTCACACTTCCGTTCCGCAAACCAAACTGAGAGACATTCGGCTCAACATCGAGGATCTGCGGCAAATCAAATCGCCGGGCGAAATCGCGTTCCTTACTCAAGCCATCGAGCTTTCGGTGGACGCGCAGCTGGCTGCCATGCGCATGATGCGCCCCGGCCTCCATGAGTACGAGATCGCCGCCAAAATGGTGGAAGTTCACGCCATGGGTGGTTCGGAAGCGGAGGGCTACGCTCCGATCGTCGGCGCTGGCCCCAACTCCACCGCACTGCACTACGACAAACTTGCGCGCAAAATCGAAGACGGTGACATTGTTGTCCTCGATGTCGGTGCGCAGTATGCCGGCTACTCTGCCGACATTACGCGCACGATTCCTGCCAACGGCAAATTTACGCCGCGCCAGCGCGAGATTTATGAAATTGTTCTTGGCGCCCAGAATGCCGCTCTCGCAGCGATCAAGCCGGGCATGGACTACTGCCAAAGAGGCTCGAAGAGCGTCCACAAAATTGCCTACGACTACATCAATTCACACGGCAAAGACCTTCACGGCAAATCGCTAGGCCAGTATTTCATTCACGGCCTCGGCCACGACATCGGCCTCGACGTCCACGACCCGGGCGATTATTGCAAACCGCTCCAGCCAGGAATGGTCGTCACCGTCGAGCCCGGCATTTACATTCCCGAAGAAAATCTCGGAGTGCGCATCGAGGACGACATCCTCATCACCGAAACCGGCTACAAATTCCTGAGCGAACGCCTCCCGCGCAATCTCGACGAAATCGAAAAAATCATGGCCGAAGCCGCCGCCCAACGCGCCAAAGAACCCAAGAAGGACAACGATTAAAAGCTATGTGCGCCATCAACCGAGGCAACGGCAAATCTCTTGCCGTTTCTCATTCTTCAGAGGAGAATCAATTACATGAAGCGCAAAGAAAAGCCTTTGACCATGGACGAAGCCGTCAAGAAATTCGCTGCCCTCACCGATCAGGTGATGGCCAAGTACTCCCCAGAAGAGCGCGCGAGACGGTTTCGGGACGCCGCGAAGATCATCGCTTCCGCGAAGCAGAGAACGCACGCCAAGCCTTCAAGATCTCCTCGAACCTCTTCGGGTCGTCGCCGTACCCTAGCGCGCGGATAGATCGCACAAAGTCTTCTTCGCGAGGCGTCGCAAATATTCCGCGAAGCACTTCCATCTCATCCTTCCTTTGCTTTCTTGCCTTGGCGTCGTGCGGTCGTCGGCCGCGGCTTTTTTCTTCAGCCATCACCTCACGGATGTCGTCGTCTTTTGTGCCGTTTGCCATGTTCAAAGCTCGCAACGATAACGGCCTCTTACTTAAATTGCAACTATCTTCACTGACTAACGAGTATCGGCGATTGACCGCCAAGAACGTGCCCGCTTATACTGTTTGTTCGCGTTGGGCGAGTAATTCCGCTCGGCGTGCCTCGAGTCATTCCGCGTGCACCGCATCGCAGAGCGGGCTGCCGCAGGAATTTCCGAAATTTGCAATCGTTCAGGGAGCTTATGAGCAGCGTTAAAGCCACACAACTCCGCCCCGGCATGGTCGTCCAGCACGAGGGCCAGCTTTTTACAGTTTTCAGCGTCGATCACCGCACGCCCGGTAACAAACGCGGCTCGATGCAAACGCGCATGAAAAATCTTCGAACGGGCATCATGATCGACTACCGCTTCCGCGCTGAAGAATTTGTCGACCGCGCGATCCTCGACGAAGTGGAATTCGAGTACCTCTACAACGAGGGCGACGAGTTTCACTTCATGAACACGCAAACTTACGAACAGATGCAGATGACCCGCGAGGAGCTCGGCGAAACGGTGTACTATCTCATTCCGAACACTACCGTGAAGATCGAATTCTACGAGGAAAAGCCGATCGGCGTCGATTTGCCGGACACGATGGAGTTAAAGGTCCTGGAGACCGAGCCGACGCTGCAAAAGGCCACGGCCAGCGCAGTGATGAAACCGGCAACGCTCGAAACGGGACTGGTGATTCAAGTACCGCCGTTCGTCAATGCGGGCGACCGAGTGAAAGTAGATACAACAGAGGCGCGATACGTTCAGCGCGTTGAATAAAAGTTCGGGCTTCGCTCGGGCTTTGTTTGCGAATTTCGATTTTCGCGGTTCGAGTTTCGTTCTTGAAGTTTTCCGCCTCCGCAGCTAGTTTCCGCGCAAGCGAAAATTAGAAGAGGCGAAAGAGCCCCGGGCAACCGGGGCTCTTCGTTTTTTACGAATCGAATTGCGAAATTTCATGTCGGAAAAAGCGGAGAAAAAACGGCAGCAGAGCTGCCGCACTCCAAAGACAAAAAACAATGCGGTTATTCTTAGGCGTTGTTGGCGGCGGACTTTTCGCCAGCGGGATGCGCGCCGAAAACGCGGTCGAAGATGGCATCGACATAGCGAAGCTGCCGCTGCAAATCAAATGTATGCGCAAGCGCTTTTGCATCTAGAAACTTCGTGATTCGCGTGTCGTTCGCCACGCGCTCCTGGAAACTCGATTCCGTTTCCCAGGCAGCCATGGCGTTTTCCTGCACCGCTTTGTAGGCGTCGTCGCGCGGCATGCCCTTCTCCACTAAATCCTGGAGCAGTTGGCCGGAATACACCAAACCGTGCGTTGATTCGAGGTTGCGGAGCATGCGCTCCGGAAAGACGCGCATATCGGCGATGATCGTGGTCATTTTCGCGAGCATGTAGTCGATGAGAATTGTGGAGTCCGGCAGAATGATGCGCTCGACGGAGCTGTGCGAAATGTCGCGCTCGTGCCATAGCGCGACGTTTTCGAATGCCGCGAGCATGTTCGAACGCACGAGCCGCGCTAGGCCGCAAATCTGCTCGCTTGCTACCGGGTTGCGTTTATGAGGCATGGCGGAGCTGCCGCGCTGCTCGCCGCCAAACGGCTCTTCGGCTTCGCGTACTTCGGTGCGCTGCAAATGCCGAATCTCTAGCGCGATTGTCTCCAGCGACGCGGCAATCAACGCGAGCGCGCTGAGATATTGCGCATGTCGATCGCGCTGGATAACTTGGGAAGCAACGGGCGCAACGCTTAATCCGAGTCTCTTGCAGATGCGCTCTTCCATTACCGGGCCGAGATGCGAAGCGTTGCCGACGGCGCCGGAGATTTTTCCGACAGCCATCTGCGCAGCCGCAGCACGAAACCGACCGATGTTGCGTTGGTTTTCCGAAAACCAATTGGCAATTTTTAGCCCGAACGTAATCGGCTCGGCGTGCACGCCGTGAGTGCGGCCGATTTGCGGTGTGTTGCGAAACTCGTGAGCGCGCAGGTCAAGTACCTCGCCAAACAGAACAAGATCGCGCTCGATGATGTGGGAAGCGTCGCGAATCTGCAGCGCCTGGGCGGTGTCGACGATATCGTTCGAGGTCAGCCCGTAGTGCAACCAGCGCGCCGCAGCGGGATCGCCGATGGACTCGCCCACATTCATCGTAAATGCAATGACGTCGTGCTTTACGCGCGCTTCCAGTTCGTGAATACGCGGGACATCCACTTTGGCACGCTCGCGAATGATCGCAGAGGCGTCTTTAGGCACGAGGCCTGCTTCCGCAAGCGTTTCCGTTGCAGCCAACTCGACATCCAGCCACTTCTGGAAGCGATTCGTATCGCTCCAGACTTGGCCCATATCTTTGCGGGTATAACGTGAAATCAAACTCTATCTCCTTGTTCGTGAAGCGATTCTGACACGGTCGGGAAAATCTAGTGGCGCCAGCTTCAGAAATCTCAAAATCGGTGCCGTGCTTCTCACACTCCATCATACCGTAACTCGCTGCTAGCGAGCCCGCAGATAGCGGGTGCCAGAGGCAGCATCAGATTGCGATCGAACGTTCTAGGATATAGACGGCCTATATGGTAGGGTATAGGCGTTCTATAGCCACACGGCCAGAGGAGAATTCGTGCCGTACCAAAACCGGATGGAATTGCTGCAAGGGACGCTGGATCTTTTGATCCTACAAACGCTGATGTGGGGACCTCGCCACGGCTACGGCATCGCGCAGGCCATTCGCGCGAACTCGGGCGAACTGCTGCAGGTCGATGCCGGGTCGCTCTACCCGGCTCTGCACCGGCTCGAAAAGAAAAAATGGATCGGCGCGGAATGGAAAGTTTCGGAAAACAAGCAGGACGTTAAGGTCTACAAGCTCACGGCGGCGGGCAGAAAACGCCTGACGCAAGAACGCACGCGGTGGGAACAGATCACGGACGCGATCGCGGGTG
>Ga0210388_10000334_pt1 | contig 40341 bp, 29 predicted proteins | sample IncBWC19OmetaG_FD_155485 | JGI IMG/M metagenome (GOLD analysis project Ga0210388, IMG submission 155485) | Forest soil microbial communities from Barre Woods Harvard Forest LTER site, Petersham, Massachusetts, United States - Inc-BW-C-19-O ...
CTTGGCGAGCAACATGTAAATGGACGGGATGACGAGCAGCGTAAAGATCGTGCCGATGAACATTCCGGACACCACGATGAGACCGATGGAATTACGCGCGGCGGCACCGGCACCGGTGACCATCGTCAGCGGAAAATGGCCCGCGACAGTCGCGACACTGGTCATTAACACCGGTCGCAACCGCAGCAGCGACGCTTCGCGGATGGCGGCCAGCTTCGTACGGCCGGCGCGCTGGAGTTCATTCGCGAACTGCACGATGAGGATGCCGTTCTTGGACACGAGCCCGACGAGCGTGACCAGGCCGACCTGCGCGTAGATGTTCAAAGTGGTTGTCCAGCCATGTGTCCAGAATGGCACCATCGGGCTTGGCATCTTTAGAAAACAGAAAATAATGGCGCCAAACATCGCCAGCGGCACTGAGCCGAGCAGGATGATGAACGGGTCGCGGAAGCTGTTGAACTGCGCGGCCAGCACGAGGAAGATCATGACCAGCGACAGGATGAGCGCGGGGAGGAATTTATTGCCTTCCATGCGCAACTGGCGCGATTCACCGGTATAGTCCACGCGGTAGCCCGCCGGACAGATCTGGGCGGCCTTCTCCTCCAAAAATTTCAGCGCCGTGTCGATCGATACGGTGCAAACACCGTTGATCGTCACGGAGTTCAATTGTTGGAAGCGGTTCAGTGAGCGCGGTGTGGTGCGGTTGGTGAAACTGGCAAACGTGCTGACGGGGATCATCTGGCCGTCCGGCCCGCTCACGTAGGTGCTTTCCAATTGGTTCGCATTCAGGCGCGCGTCGCGTTGGAGCTGCGGAATGACCTTATAGCTCCGTCCGGACAGGCTGAAACGATTCACATAATTTCCGCCGACGAGCGCGGAAAGGTCGGAGCCGACGGTCTGCAGATTCAAGCCAAGCGCGGCCACCTTGTCGCGATCAATCACGAGCTCGACTTCCGGCTGGTCAATCTTGGTATCCACATCCGGCGGATAGGCGAACATGCCGTTCGTTGCGGCCATCTGTGCGAGTTGTTTCGCATAGGGGAGGATTTCTGTGGGCTCGACGGTCGCGGACAAAACAAATTCAATCGGATATTGTCCGCCGCCCGGCAGTGACGGCGGCGTGACCATGAACAAGTTGACGCCGGGGATGCTCCCGACGCGCTGCTGGATTTCGGGCTGGATGGCCTGTGCCGTGCGTTTGCGCTCGCTCCAGGGTTTCAAAACCATGCCGCTGAATCCGCTGCCGGGAATACCGGGCCCGCCGCTGCCGGGAAATGTCAGTTGAAATGTTTGCGCCGTTTCAGGCTCCGCTTCAAACAACTTGTTCACGTCCTCGGCGTAAAATTCCGTTTGCTCGATCGTCGCGTTGGCGGGCGCCTGTAAAATACCGAAGACGACCCCCTGGTCTTCCGCCGGCGCGAGTTCCTTGGCCTGCCAGGCCATCATGAACATGGGAATCAACAACAACGTCAGGCCGAACCAGACGATATATACGGCCGGTCTGGCCGCGAGCGTGGCGTCAACGATCCGGCCATAGCCATGCTTCAGCCGCTCGAATTGGCGGTTGATATGGCCGGGCAACCCGCGATCCTCGTGGTCACCGCGCAACAGCCGCGACGCCATCACCGGCGACAGCGTGATGGCCACGATGCCGGAAATACACACCGCGCCCGCCAGCGTCAGTGCAAACTCACGGAACAGCGAACCGGTCAAGCCGCCCTGAAAAGCGATGGGGGCGTAAACCGTAGCCAGCGTGATGGTCATGGCGATGATCGGGCCGATGAGCTCGCGCGCGCCCAAGATCGCCGCATCGATCGGAGTTTTGCCCTCGCGCACATGTCGTTCGACGTTTTCCACGACAACAATCGCATCGTCCACGACCAGCCCGACGGACAGGACGACGGCCAGCAAGGTCAACAGATTCAGCGAGAAGCCGAACGTCTGCATCAGGAACACGCCGCCGATGAGCGAGAGTGGAATCGCCGCCAGCGGAATCAATACGGAACGGAACGAGCCAAGGAAAAGGAAGATGACAATCGAAACGATGCACAATGTCTCCGTGAGCGTCTTCAAAACCTCATGGATGGAATCATGGATGTACACCGTCGAGTCATAGGCGACTTTGGCGTTCAGGCCGGACGGCAGTTCTTTTTGGATGGCGGCCATTTCCTTGCGCACACGCTGGATGACATCGAGCGAATTCGCATCCGGCAGGACATACACGCCCATGAAGACCGCGCGTTCGCCGCTGAAGCGCACTTCGCTGTCATAATCTTCCGCGCCGAGCACCACGTCCGCGACATCGCTCAAACGCACGAGCTGGTCGCCGTCTTGCTTCACGACCAGGTTTTTGAATTCTTCGACCGAACGTACGTCCGTATTCGCCGTCAAGTTGACCTCCACCATCGAACCCTTGGTATGACCGACGGCGGAAAGGAAATTGTTCGCCGCCAACGCCACCCGGATCTGGTTCGGGCTGATGTTATAGGCCGCCAGCCGGTCCGGCTTCATCCAGATGCGCATCGCAAAAGTACGGCCGCCGAGGAGGTCGGCCTTTTGCACGCCTTCGAGCGCGGCGAGGCGCGGCTGCACGATGCGCGTGAGGTAATCGGTGATCTGGTTCGCCTCCAGAATGGACGAGGAAAAACTTAAATACGCCGCCGCAAACGGCGTGTCCACGGTCTGCACGTCAATGCTGGGAATTTCCGCTTCCGGCGGCAGATCGTTACGGACCTGGTTGACCTTGGTGTTGATTTCCGCCGCGGCCTTTTTGCCGTCGTAATTTAATTTCAGCCGGACGGTGATCGAAGAGAGACCGAGTGTGCTGGAGGATTCGATGTATTCGATGCCGTCCGCCGCCGCGATCGCGCGTTCCAGCGGTTGCGTCACGAAACCGCGCACGAGGTCCGCGCTCGCGCCGACGTAGACCGTGTTGACGGTCACGATCGCATTTTCGTTGCGCGGATATTGGCGGACGGTCAGCGAGCGGATCGCCTGTATCCCTGCAATCAAAATGACAAGGTTAACGACGACGGCGAGGACCGGCCGCCGGATGAATAGGTCGGTGATGGATTTCATGCCCCGGTCAGGAATTCGGCGGGTTCGGCGAGGTGCTTATCTTCGGCGCGACCTCATTGTTTTCGACCACTCCGATGCCGGTGCGAAGCTTGAAAGCGCCGGCAGTCACGATTTTGTCGCCGACGGACAAGCCGGATTCCACGCTCACGAAATCGCCCTGGGCGCGTCCGGCGCGGATGAATTTTTGCTGCGCGACCAGGCTGGTCGCCGGCAGGTTGGTGATGCCGGCCTGGGCGGCGGTCACCACCACAAAAACCGAATCGCCATAGGCCGCGCTGACCAGGGCGGTGGCTGGAACCACGAGCACTTTTTGATCGTCCGGCAAGGCCACATTCACGCGGACAAACATTCCCGGGCGCAATTGTTTGTCGGTATTTTCAAATTTGGCGCGCACGCGGACGCTGCGGGTGACCGCGTCCAGGTCGGGATTGATGGCGGTGATGGTGCCTTCAAAATTCTTACCGGGAAACGTGTCGCTCGTCACTTGCACGCCCAGGCCGTTGGTCAGCTTCTCCAAATCCTGCTGCGGCAGGGAAAAATCCGCGAACACCGGCGTCAAGGCCTGCAGCGAGACGATCCCTTTGCCGGAGGCGATCTGTTCGCCGAGATTGATCTGGCGGATGCCGAGTTGTCCCGTGAAAGGCGCCCGGATGGTTTTCTTGTCAATGACCGCCTGGATGGCATCGGCATTCGCCTGCGCCTGTTTGAGATTGGCCTCCGCCTGGTCCAGTTCGGATTGCGATGACGTGCTGTCGGCGCGCAATTTGCGCGTGCGTTCCGCGCTGACGCGGGCAAGGTCCGTCTGCGCCTGGGCCGCGCGCAACTGCGCGTCTTCCGAAGACGTGTCGAGCTTGACCAGCAAATCACCCTTGTTCACGTTCGCCCCGGACTCGAAATCAATCTCCGTCACCATGCCGGCGATTTCCGGCGCCACAATCACGCCCTGCTCGGCGTTGATCGAGCCGACGGCGGAGAGGGAATCGTGCCATTGTTCCTCCTGCACGAGGGCGGTGGAGATCGTTGCCGATGGCGGCGGGAACCCCTTATAGAAGGCGATCATGGATTTGACCTGCCAGATCTTGATTCCCGCCAACACCCCGGCGATTGCCAAGACCAGGACGATAGCGATGACAACACCGACCACAACGGGTACTTGCCTCTTCATAGAAGGGCGAATTTAGAGCTAATTTTGGAACGTGTCAAACAAATGTTTGAATTGTCTGTTTGAATTCATTCCGCCTCGCAAATACTTGAAACTCCGCCGCTATTCGTCCACGCTGGCGCGGATTTTAAGTAAGGAATAACTTTCGAATTTTATGAAATATTTTCGCGCATCATCTTTATTTGCCGCCGCCGCGGCAATTTCGCTGCTGTTCACCGCCTGCAACAAAACGGGCACGCCGGAAAACAGCGCCACCATCAAGGTCGGTGAATTTGCGTCGCTTTCCGGCGGCGAGGCGGCGTTCGGCCGCTCGTCGCATGACGGCACCAGGCTGGCGGTCGAACAGATCAATGCCGCCGGCGGCGTGCTGGGCAAAAAACTGGAGCTGATCACGGAGGACAATTTGTCGAAGGACGGCGAGTCCGCGACGGCGGTGAAAAAATTGATCTCGCTCGACCGGGTCGTGGCGGTGCTCGGCGAAGTCGCTTCCACCCGTTCGCTCGAAGCCGCGCCCATCTGCCAGCAATATCAAGTCCCCATGATTTCGCCCTCGTCCACGAACCCCAAGGTCACGCAGATCGGCGACTATATTTTCCGGGTTTGTTTCATTGATCCGTTCCAGGGGACGGTCATGGCAAACTTTGCGACGAAAACCCTGGGCGTGAAAAAAGTGGCGGTGCTCACGGACGTCGGTTCGACCTACAGCGTCGGCCTGGCGGAATTTTTCAAGAAAAGTTTCACGGCGAACGGCGGCGAGATCGTGGCGGAACAAAAATTCACGAAGGACGACAAGGATTTCAAGGCGCAGCTCACGGAGGTCAAGGCCATGAACCCGGAGGCGATTTTCGTTCCGGGCTATTACGGACAGATCACGCTCATCGCCTTGCAGGCGCGCGAACTCGGCCTCACCGTGCCGCTGCTCGGTGGCGATGGCTGGGAGGCGCCGGAACTGATCCAGGGCCCGGGCGCGGCCGAGGCGCTGGAAGGCTGTTATTTTTCCACGCATTTTTCACCCGACCAGGATTCCCCCAAGATCAAGCAATTCGTCTCCGACTATGAGGCGGAATTCGGCGCGGCGCCCGATGCCATGGGCGCGCTCGGCTACGATTCCGTGCTGGCGCTGGTGGATGCCATCAAGCGCGCGGGTTCAACCGATGGCCAGAAAATCCGCGACTCCCTCGCGACCCTGAAAGATCTGGATGGCGTCACCGGCAAGACCACGCTCGATGCCGACCGCAACGCGGAGAAGCCCGCCGTCATCATCGAGATCAAAGGCGGCAAGTTCGTGTACAAGGAAACGGTGAATCCGTGACTTGTGCCGCGCAATAAAAGGATTATTGTAGTGACATGAAAACAGTTCAATTTGACTTGCCCGATGATCTCGCGGCGGAATTGGACCGCCTGGTTTCCGAAGGCTGGGAGGATTCACGCGACGCCGCAGTACTGGCGGCCTTACGCCGGTATGTCCGGCTGCGTCAGCCGGAAGTCCTGGAGAAACACCTGAAGGCGGACATAGCGTGGGGGCTGCGTGGCCGCGACTAACGTGCTGGTCGTCCTGGACGCCGGCCCGCTGATTCATCTCGACGAACTGAATTGCCTGCATCTTCTCGATGGTTTCGGTGAATTGTTTATTCCTTCCGTAGTCTGGAACGAAGCCGTTCTTCATCGTCCGAGACTCGAACTCAAAAAAATTTCTGCTGCGAAAATCACCGACCCGCACGGTCCGCCCCCGTTGTCGCTGGCCACCGCGAGCTTTGCGAACGAATTGCACGCCGGTGAAATCGCCGCCATCACGTTATTGCACGAGGCCGGCGGCGGACTGCTGTTGAGTGATGACGATGCAGCGAGGCAAACCGCCGAGGCGCTCGGTTTTTTCGTGACCGGCACCCTTGGACTTTTGCTGCGCGGCATCCGCCGGAAACAAATCTCCGCGGCACAAGTCCTCCAAATTGCCGCTGAATTTCCCGAACGCAGCACTTTGCATGTGTCGCGCAATCTGTTAAAACGTTTCGCGGATTCGATTCCAAAGGAACGTGACTGAATTTTTACAACAACTGATCAACGGGCTTTCCGTAGGCTCGATGTATGCGCTTATCGCCATCGGCTACACGCTGGTGTATGGTGTGCTACGCTTCATCAATTTTGCGCATTGCGATGTCTTCATGGTTGGCGCATTCGTCGGTTATTACACGGGCAGGAATTTCAGCAGCTCGACGATTGGCGGCGGTATCCTGGTAATGATCATCGCGATGCTCGCATGTGCCGCGCTCGGCATTGTGATCGAACTCCTCGCCTATCGCCCGCTGCGAAACCGCTCGCGGCTGACAGTTTTGATCACCGCGATCGGCGTGTCGCTTTTTTTGGAGAACGCCGGGCAGATGGTTTTTGGACCGGATCCGAAACCATTTCCCGAAATTTTTCCCACCCGTGAATTTGCCCTAGGTCAGCTGGTCATCTCCAGCAAGGACATCGCGGTTTTCGTCATCACGGTTTCATTTCTCCTCGCACTGAAATTAATCGTGCAACACACGAAGATGGGCACCGCCATGCGGGCCGTCTCATTCAATCCCGAAGCCGCGTCGCTCATGGGGGTGAACGTCAATGTCGTCATCAGCTTCACGTTCGGCCTCGGTTCGGCGCTGGCGGCGGCGGGCGGGATTTTGTGGGCGTATAAGTTTCCAAAGATCGACCCGCTCATGGGGGTGGCGCCCGGGGTCACGGCGTTCGTCGCGGCGGTGCTCGGCGGCATTGGCAATATCCCCGGCGCCGCGCTCGGCGGCCTGCTCATCGGCATCATCGAAACGTTCGTCAAAGGCAGCCGTTTCTCGACGTGGACGGACGCGATCGCCTTTCTGATCCTGATTTTGATTCTCTTTTTCAAACCTGCCGGTCTTTTGGGCAAACTACAACCCGAAAAAGTCTGATGTTTTTTGCGCGACCGAGAACGTTTCTGCTCCTCGCGCTCGCCGCCAGCGCGGTGCTCGGCTTCTTTCAAAATCAAATCGATCCGTATTACGTCGATGTCCTCACGCGCATCGGCATCAACATCGTGCTCGCTGTCAGTTTGAATCTCATCAACGGCCACACGGGGCAATTTTCGCTCGGCCACGCCGGGTTCATGGCGGTCGGCGCATACACCGCGGCGGCCGTCACGATGTTCGCCGGCCCGCACGTCTTGCCCGTAAATGCGCCGACCATCATCATTATGCTCTGGTTTCTGGTCGCGTTGCTGGCGGGCGGGGCGATGGCGGCTGCCGCCGGCCTGCTGGTCGGCGCGCCCTCATTGCGATTGAAGGGCGATTATCTTGCCATCGTCACGCTGGGCTTCGGCCAGATCATCTCCGTGATTTTTCGCAACATCGAGCCGCTCGGCGGTGCGCTCGGGCTGAACAAGATTCCGTCTTACACCAATTTATTCTGGGCGTTCGGTGCCGCCGCCGTGACCGTTTATGTCATCACGGCGATGGTCAACAGCACGTACGGCCGCGGTTTCATCGCCACGCACGATGATGAGATCGCCGCCGAGGCGATGGGCATCAACACCACGCGCTGCAAGATAGTGGCGTTCGTCATCGGCGCGTTTTTCGCCGGTATTGCCGGCGGGCTTTATGGGCACTTCGAATTATCCATCAGCCCGCGTGGATTTGATTTCAACAAGAGTGTCGAGATCGTCGTCATGGTTATCGTCGGCGGCATGGGAAACACCCTGGGCGTCGTCCTCGCGGCGATTTTGCTCACGTTGCTGCCAGAAGGCTTGCGGATGTTGTCCGGCGTCTCGCCTTCTTTACACTGGATCGGTGAATCGCGCCTCCTGCTGTATTCGCTGCTGCTGATTGCCATGATGCTGTTGCGGCCGCAAGGCTTGTTCAACTTCCGAAAGTCCGCGCGTACGAAAGTATGAGCGCTTTGTTACAACTCGACAAAGTGACCATCCGTTTCGGCGGGTTGACGGCGGTGTCAGAGCTCGATCTGCAAATCGGCGCGCACGAACTGGTCGGTCTCATTGGTCCCAATGGCGCGGGCAAGACGACCGTGTTCAATCTTATCACCAGTGTTTATCAGCCGACGGCGGGAAAAATCACCTTCGCTGACAGCCTGACGGCGGGCCGGAAACCGTTTCAATTGACCAAACAAGGCATCGCGCGGACTTTCCAAAACATCCGGCTTTTCGCGAGCATGAGCGCTTTCGACAATGTGCGTGCGGCCACGCAACTGCATGGTGTCCGCGGCATCCGCAACGCGCTTTGGCGCGGAAAATCCTTCCGCCACGGCGAACAAGAAACGGCGGAACAAGTGATGGAACTGCTGGAGATCTTCCGCCTCGGCAAATTTCGCGACGAGCCCGCGAAGAGCTTGAGTTACGGCGACCAGCGCCGGCTGGAGATCGTCCGCGCGCTGGCGACGAAACCAAAATTGCTTTTGCTGGACGAACCCGCCGCCGGCATGAACCCGACGGAAAAAACCGAGCTGGCGAAGCTCATCCGGTTTGTCCGCGACAAGTTCCAGATTTCCATCCTGCTGGTCGAACACGACATGCCGCTCGTCATGGAAATCTGCGAGCGCATCGCCGTTTTGGATTATGGGATCAAGATCGCCGAAGGTTCGCCGCAGGAAATTCGCAAAAACCCGAAAGTGATAGCGGCTTATTTGGGTGAAGAAACCGTTGAAAATGTTGGAAATTAAAAATCTGGTCGTGAGCTACGGCGCCATTTCCGCGCTGCACGGAATCTCCTTGTCCGTGCCGGCGGGGAAGATCGTCACGCTCATCGGCAGCAACGGCGCGGGCAAGACGACGGCGTTGAAAACGATTTCCGGCCTGTTGAAACCGAAGACCGGCGAGATTTTTTACGAGGGCAAAAATATTTCGGGCCTGCCGGCCCATCAGATCGTGAAGCTCGGCCTGTCGCATGTGCCCGAAGGCCGGATGATTTTTGCGAATCTTACCGTCGGTGAAAACCTCCAAATGGGCGCGTTTTTGGTATCGGACAAGCAGGTGGTCCAGCGCGAGCTGGAATTTGTCTTCGCCACGTTCCCGCGTTTGAAGGAACGCGAGGCGCAGATCGCCGGCACGCTTTCCGGCGGCGAGCAACAGATGCTCGCGATCGGGCGGGCGCTGATGTCCCAACCGAAATTTTTGATGCTGGACGAACCGTCGCTGGGGCTGGCGCCGTTGCTCGTGAAGGCGATTTTTGAAAAAATTATCGAGATCAACCGCGAGCGCGGGCTGACCATTTTGCTGGTGGAACAAAACGCCAATCGCGCCCTGGAGATTTCCAGCTACGGATATGTGCTGGAAACCGGCACGATCACATTGCATGATACCTCGGCGGCCCTGCGCCAGAATCCACAGGTGAAAAGCGCCTATCTGGGAGGACATTGAATGAAACATAGATTTGATTTCACCAGCGACAACTGTTCCGGTGTCTGCCCCGAAGCGTGGGCGGCGATGACCGCGGCCAACCCGGGGCATAAGGCCAATTATGGCAACGACATCTGGACGCAGCGCGCAACCGACGCCATCCGTGAAGTTTTCGAGACGGACTGCGAGGTCTTTTTCGTGTTCAACGGCACCGCCGCGAATTCACTTTCACTGGCTTCGCTTTGCCAGTCGTATCACAGCGTGCTTTGCCACGAGGTGGCGCACATCGAGACCGCCGAATGCGGCGCACCGGAATTTTTCTCGAACGGCAGCAAAATCCTGCTGCTCCAGGGCGCGCACGGAAAAATTGATCCGGCGGACATCGAACGCGCGGTCAAAAAGCGCACGGACATCCATTATCCCAAACCACGGGTGTTGAGCGTGACGCAGGCGACGGAGACGGGAACAGTTTATTCGATTGCCGAACTCCATACGCTGTCCGAGACCGCGCGACAATTTGGTTTGCACCTGCACATGGACGGCGCGCGCTTCGCCAACGCCGTTGCCACGCTCGAGGTCTCGCCCGCGGACATCACCTGGCGCGCGGGTGTGGACGTGCTTTGCTTCGGCGGGACCAAAAACGGCATTGCGGTCGGCGAAGCCGTGGTATTTTTCGACCGCGAGCTGGCGCACGAATTCGACTACCGCTGCAAACAAGCCGGTCAACTGGCGTCCAAGATGCGTTTTCTATCCGCGCCGTGGGCCGGGGTGCTGAAGGACGGCGCATGGTTGCGGCACGCGCGGCATGCGAATGCCATGGCCAAACTTCTTGAAACGGAATTGCAAAAAATTCCCGGCGTGGCCATCGCGCATCCCGTTGATTCGAACGCCGTGTTCGCGAAGATTTCAAAGGCGGTGGTTGAAAAATTGCGGGCGCTCGGCTGGCAATTCAGTTTTGGAGGAGTGACGCCCGGCGACGCACGTTTCATGTGCAGTTGGGACACGACAGCGGCGGATGTGGACGCGTTGGTTGCCGATGTGCGGGAATCGGCCGCTTAGAGCAGTTCAATCTGTAGTCGTGGTGGTTGGCCATGCTTTCTCCCTCACCCTAACCCTCTCCCGCTGGGCATTGGTATCTACACAAGTCAGAAATGGGCCGTTTTCGGGTACTTTTTGCAGAACACTTAATTTAGGAAATGCCCGCTTTTTGGCTAAAAACCGTGCATTCGGCGAATACCCCGCGACTTGTGTAGATACCAATGCCCGCTGGGAGAGGGAACAGCCATGCTCATTTTTTCTTTTTTGAGCACGGCACTCTTCAATCCAACCGCTGATGTTCGCATGATGCCGGGAGCGTTTCACCCTCTCCCAGCGGAAGCAGCGACAGCGGCTATGGCGGGTGAGGGCGAGCGTATCGCCATCAAATAAACCACCGTGGTTTTCAATAAACCGCACTTACATCGTCAATGTCCTCCGGACACGACGTTGGCAATTTGAAAGTATGGACTTAAAACCATGATTAAGGCTGCAACGATGGCAATAATAATCAAGGCGGTCGCGCCAGCAATCAGCATGGTTTTTGTGTTTCGCTTCACAACCATTTGCGGATGGTGTCCTGATATTTGTTGTAGATGAATCCGACGACCAGCAGCGCGACGCCGAGCGCCATGAAGGTCAGCACCCGATAAATCGTTTCCTGTTTCCAGACATCCACCAGCACGACGCGTCCAATGGAGGCGGCCAGCACACCGAGGCCGAACCAGCGCAGGAACCTTTCCCGCAAAATCATTCCGGCCGTGAAAATCAGCAGGGCAAAAGCCGCCCAGCTCATGGTGAGAAACAGGCCGCTGGTCGGAACCCAGCAGGAAAGGAAACGCCACAAACTCACCCCGGCGACAAAAACCATGATCCCGTGGTTCACTTCAGCCACCGGCAGCCGGGCGGCGACGCGGCGCAGGATTTGTTGCATCACCAGGACGGCAAAAAGTGAAAGCAGGTTCGGCCACCAGACATCCATCTCCAGATTTTCCCGCATCCAAAGCACGGAGAGCGCAACCGTGGCATAGACGACCGCCGCCAAAAGGGCCTCGCGGGTGCGCCGCCAGATGGCGACCGCAAACACGGCCACCGCCGCGAGCATGTAAGTCCAGACACGCTGGCGTTCGGGAATATATTGCCAGACCCAGATCAGCGACATCGCCAGCGCAAGCCAGCGGTAGCCGAGCGCAAGTTTCAGCAGCGGGTTGCGAATCTCCGGTTTACCATCCGGCTTGCGGGCAAACCACGCGGCGGTGGCAAAAGACAATCCGGCAAGCGCCGCCAAAGGGGCGAGCGGGAAATACCATTCCGGTTTTTCGCCGAAGAGTTGCCGTAGAAATTCCCAGGCGCTGACGCCCAAAAATATCTGGCCACAGATCGCCAGCGGCCACAGCCGGGTGACGAGGCCATAAACTGTCACCGCCACGGCGAGCAGGCTGGTGAGCGCCAGCCAGTCGGGCGGCGAAAGCAACGGGTGCATCCACACGAGCGCGATGCCGACCGCGGCCAGGGTGAAAACCAGCGAATAGCAAACGAATATATTGCGGCTGACGGCCAGCGCTTTTTGATGCTGCCACCAGTGGCTCAAGCCGATGGTCACGACGATGATGGCGAGCGGGTTCCGCCACGGCGGCAGATGGTCCTGAAAATAAACGAACCAGGCGATCTGTGCGAATATGAGGAAGAATTGCCCGAGCAGGGTGATTTCGCGGACGCACAGCAGGTAAAACGAGAACGTCAGCACGACGGCTTCAACGGCCAGGACGAGCGGAAAATCAGCCCCCGAGGTATTAAACCAGGTCGTTGCCAGCCAGCACGCGAAGGCAAGCAGCGTGAACGCGGTCGGTTCGGCGCGCAGGGGAGATTCGCTTTTGCCCGCGTCCATCCGGTGCGCCCAAAATGCATTGAAGGCCAGCAACGCCCCCAGACCCGCGCCGGTCCAGAGACCTTGTTCATCAAACCTATTCAAGCTCGCCACGCACCAGCCGGTTGCCAGCCAGGCGGCGGCGTGCGCAAAAAATTTCAGCACGTTGTTCCGGCGTTGCGAACCGGACACAAAGAGCACCACGCTTTCCGCGCCGAGCACCAGCGAGAGATGCAGCCCGGAAAATTTCGTGATGAAACCGAGGGTTACGAGCAACAGGCCCTGGGTGAGATAGGCGTTTTTGGCGGACGGCTCGGCGGGCAGAAGCTTTTGCGCAAGCAGCGTCAGCGCCAGCAGCACCATCCCAAAGCCAAGCGAGAGTTTCCAAAAGCCGCCGGAGTGGACCTGGATCATCGTCAGCAAAAACAAGGCGAAGAACGCGCCGTTGTTCAGCGTGAGGAACGCGGCCCGGTTGAGGCCGGAAAGCTTTTCGCACCGGGACAGAAACGTTGCCACCGTGAACACAAGCCAGTAGCACGCCAGAAAGCCGGCGCCGAGCCAGAGATTTTCGTCCGGCGTCGCCCAGCGCCAGCCATCTTCGTGCAGAAACCGCCAGAAGGCATAGCCCGTATAACTGGTGACCAGACCGGCAAACGAAAGCGTCGCCCAGCGGTTGCGCACCAGAAAGACGACCGCCGCGACGGTGAGGATGAGATTTGAGTAAAGCGTGAATTCGCCGACGCGGGTGATGACGGAGGTGAAAAATGCCAGGCCGACGGCAAACAACGCCATGATTTCGGATTTGCGATGGTCGGCGATCCAGGCGATGACGCCCGCCCAGACGAGCAGCAAGGTGCCGTCCATCACGGCGCTTTCGATGACGCGCAATGGTGGAATATGGTGCGCCGCGTAGGTTGTGAAATAAACCGCCGCCAGGCCGCCGGCGAACAGCACCTGCGCGTAGTTTTTGAGCGAATCCTTGACGTTTTGCCGCTGCCACCACGCACCGGCGCCGAGCAACAATCCGCTGGCGAGATACAACAACGAAATTTTTCCACCGGGCCCCAGCCTGGGCACGACGTGGTGATAGGCGTAATTTGCGAAGAACGCAAAACCGGCCAGCAACATCACGATGCCGATGCGCACCAGCCAGAAAGTGCCGAGCCGCATCTCGAAGGAAGACTTCTCCGGCAAAGGCGGCGTACTGGCGGGTTCGGCTTCGGGTGCGGCTGGTTCGCCAGACTGAAAATTTTCCGCGGTGGCTGCCTCCGGCTTGGCGACCGGTTCCGGGAGGGGAGTTGAAACCAGCGGCGGAAGGATTGGCGGCGGAGGCGGGATTGGCGGGGGCGAAACGATGACCGGCGCGGGTTCTGGTATTGGCCTTGGTGGGGCAATGGTTTCCTCCTCTGTCTTAGGCGGCGGTTGTGTCGCAACAAAGGCAGCCGCTTTTTCCTTCGCCGGGTCGTCCGTCCGGGTGCGCCGCTCGGCGATGACCTGGTCGAGCCGGGCTTGCAGCATATCCACCCGCCGATTGAGTTCCTCGATCCGGCTACCGGTGCCGACAGCACGGGCAATCAGCCAGACGACCAAAACAACGGGAGCGCCAATGATGAGGATGACAATCAATTCCATACACAAGTTTCCAATGCCGGGGGCGTTTGCGCTCCCCGGCGGGTCCGTCCTTCAACTTTCACGCCGCGAGTTTGCCTGCGAATTTCCCCCGGCATGAATTGAAAAAACTTCTTCTGAATCAATCCAAACGATGCGCGTCAAGCCGTCGCCGTCTTGCCGCCGAACAGGTTTTTGAACCACGCCCAGGCGGCGCGCAGGCCGACATCGCGTGTGCCGGCGAAATTGTAGATCCTCGCGACCTCCTCCTCGTGGCCGAGGTAACGCGGCGGCAGCAGAATCATGGTCTTGGCGGAATCGCCTTCGACGTGCAAAATTTCGGAGTAAAAAACACCGCGTCCGGTTTCATATTTTCCTTCCGGCATGATCATGGTGCGCGGCGGCAGCACGAGCCACGGGTGGTAGTGCAAGACGAGTTCGCCTTTGTCGTTGCGCGACAGTTTTCCGTAGGTGCGCGCGGGCACCTTGTTGATCTTGCGGCTGAGGAAGAGTTTGTTTTCCTTTGTGTCCGGGCGGAAGCGGATCTTGCGGCCGGTGCAAAAATCCCAGAGAAATACGACTCCGAAGTGCGAGAGGCGGAAGCTCCAGCCCGCGATGAAATACGAGATAAACAGGATCACCAACGCCCAGGCCGCGCCCATCCAGGGATTCATCCAGGCAGTGATCCCCACGCTCGCGAGCACCGACGTGCGGAACGCCTTAAGCCCCGCGTCCAACGCGCCGAACGGGCTGATGAGGATCAGGATCTGGATCGCGTTCGAGGCGAGGAACACAATGAAGAACGCCGCCATGGCGATGGGCGTCATCAGCACGTCGTAAAAGACCGCGTGGAAATCAATGGTCGCGCAACCAAGCGAGGCCATTGACAACGTCGGCTGGCCGCCGGTGGAGTTCGCCTCGCGGATGATATTGACCATGATCGGCACGAAGGCGCCGGTGGCGACGAGGCCGGAAATCTTGTGCTCGATGGTTTCCATCACATCGAACGGCTTTTTCAAACCCGGCGGCAGCACGATGCCGGCGGAATCCTTGACAAAACACGCCACCAGCAGTAGAAACGCCGGCACCCAGAACAGCGGGTTCGCGAACCAAGGCAGCTTGGCCTTTTCTTCCGGGGTGGAGGCCTTGCTCCATTGGTAACAACCGATGACGCTTACGCCGAGCAGCGGCGAAATCGCCACGCCGGTCACGGTCGAAAGCGTCTTGGCGATATCCACGCCCGGCGGCGGCGTGTTTTTGGTGACGGGTGCGGAAACGGTGCTGTCGGCATGAGCCGACAATGGGGTGATCAAGTTCAGCGCAACAGCCAGGACAATCAAAGCGGTGGCCAGCTTTTTCATGACAGAATTACTCCATTTTTTAGGCACGGCTGGCAAGCGGATTCGGTCAGAGGCAAGCGCCCTAATTTGAAGAAACCCGGTGGGGCGAGCGTCCTCGCGAGCCGTCGTGAGCCATGGGTTTAAGCGGCTCGCGAGGACGCTCGCCCCACCAATTCAAGGCGCTACCCGGTCAACCGATGTTCAGATGGAAGCGCTCGCGGATTTTTTTCAATTTCATCGGCAGGGCCAGGGCGGACGACAGGTTCCGGGAATTCAAAATGCCGGACTTGGTGCCGGCAGCCAGCACCCGGCCGGCTTTTAAGATCAGCACGTGCGAAAAGACCGGCATGATCTCCTCCACATGATGCGTGACCAGGATCAGGGCGGGGGAATTTTTGTGCCCACCCAGCCGTTGCAGGAACTGAAGAAATTTCTCGCGCGCCGCCGGGTCCAGTCCCGCGCAGGGTTCATCCAGGATCAACACGCGCGGTTTCGCCATCAACGCGCGACCGATCAGGACGCGCTGGCGTTCGCCTTGCGACAACACCCGCCATTCGCGTTCCGCCAGATATTCACACTCGACCTGTTTCAGCAAACGGAGCGCTGCCGCCTTTTCGGCGCGGCTCAACGGCGGACCCCAAAGATCGATCATCGCCAGTTTGCCGCTGGCCACGGTTTCCAGCGCCGGCTCGGCGTCGTTCATCATCTGGCGGATGGACGAGCTGACGAGGCCGACTTTTTTCCGCAGCTCGCGCCAGTCGGACCGGCCGTAGATTTCGCCGAGCACGGAAATCTCCCCGCTCGTCGGCATCAGGTAACCGGTGAGCGCGCTCAAGAGGGAGGTTTTGCCCGAACCGTTCGCGCCCAGGATCGTCCAGTGTTCGCCGGGCTGCACGCGCCAGTTCACGCCGTCGAGAATGACCGTGCCGTCGCGCACGATGCGGAGGTCTTCAAACGCCAGGATGGGATTGGATGATTTCAAAACAAGGGCCACGAAATACACGAACTGCGGGGGAAACGGAATGAAAAATTTAGTTTACGCGGCCCGCAGGGATGATCTTTTCGCCTTAAACCTTAAGCCTTTCAAATTTTTTCGATCTCCGGCCAGAGGGCTTGCAGGTCGGTGTCGGCCAGCGCCATTTTGCGGATTTCCTCGCGACCGCCGGTTTTCACGGCGCGGTCGAGCCATTCGCGGGCCTTGTCCATATCCTTCAACTGGCAGGCGTAGCAGGCGAGGTTGAAGGCGATGACGGGTTCCTGCGGAAATTTTTGCGCGGCGGGCAGCAATGCGCCCCACGCCATGACGAGTCCGCCAAGGCTCGCGCGGCGTAACGCATAGGCGTGATGCAGCCAGCCGGCGGAGTTGTCCGGCTGCACCCGGATTTCGGCCTGGGCAACCTGCAATGCGGCTTCCCAGTTTTGACGGCGCGTCTCCAGTTGCCAGCGCGCGTCCAGCACGTCGGGATGATTTTGAAATTCCGGCGCGATGGCGTTCAGCTCCACGACCGCCTCTTCCGGCAGGTCAAGGCCGAGCCAGCCATGCGCATGGTTCAAAAAGTGGATGTCGGGTGCTTCCAGCGGTTGCACAAATAGAATTAAGCGCAGCCGGGAGGGAAATTCAAGCAGCGTAAATCGTTTTGGCGAAAATTTATTGGTAATGTCTTAAATTGGTGGGGCGAGCGTCCCCGCGAGCCGCTTAAACCAGAGGCTCACGACGGCTCGCGAGGACGCTCGCCCCACCGGGTTTCTTGAAATTAGGATGCTGCTAATTTATTCGCACAGTTGCAAATGGCGTGCACTCGGCTAGTTTAATCCCAATATGAAAGCTCTGATTATATCCACCGCTTTGATCCTCGGCGCGCTTGCCGCGCAGGCGGCCATCCAGACCAAAACCATCGAATACCAGCAGAACGGCGATACGCTCGAGGGCGTGCTCGTATGGGATGATGCGACTGCCGGCAAACGGCCCGGCGTGCTCATCGTACATCAATGGCTCGGCCTGACCGATTATGAGATCGGTCGCGCGAAGCAACTGGCGGGGCTCGGTTGTGTCGCTTTCTGTGCCGACATCTATGGCAAGGGCATCCGGCCCACGAACACCGATGAAGCCGGCAAGCTTGCCGGCAAATACAAGTCCGACCGCCAGCTTTTGCGCGGACGCGCGGTTGCCGCGCTGAATGTGCTGAAGGGAGGCGATCTGACCGACCCGAAAAACGTCGCCGCCATCGGCTATTGTTTCGGCGGCACCACAGTGCTCGAACTGGCGCGGACCGGCGCGGAATTGAACGGCGTCGTCAGCTTCCACGGCGGACTCGATTCACCCACGCCGGACGACGGCAAGAACATCAAGTGCAAGGTCCTCGTGCTGGCGGGCGCAAACGATCCGTTTCAAAAAGCGAGCGACCTTGAGGCGTTTGAAAAGGAGATGCGCGACAACAAGGTGGACTGGTCCATAACGTTTTATGGCAACGCGGTGCATTCATTCACCCAGCCGAATCCGGGCTTTGTGAATCCCGGTGCGCAATATAACGAAAAGGCCGACAAACGTTCCTGGCAGGCGATGAGGGATTTCTTCGCGGAAATCTTTAAGTGATTCAACCACAGATGCACGCCGATTGACACAGATATGGAAAATCACGACAACTTCGGCATGGCTGAGGCTGGTAGGGCGCGTCACTCCGTGCGCGCCGACGTATGTCTGGCCAAGGGCGGCGCGCACGGAGTGACGCGCCCTACCTCTAGCGTCGCTTAAAACGAATGCGTCTGTCGTTGTGAAATGCCTTAAAAACTGTTCCTGAAATCTATGTTTCATCTGTGAAAATCTGTGGCTAAATAAAAATGCGTATCACCGGCGGACACGCGGCGCGGCGGGTTTTGAAGGTCCCGAAAGGACTCGATGTCCGTCCGACGCCCGACAAGGTCAAACAGGCGCTCTTCAATTCACTCGCCGCGCGTGTCGAGGGCGCGCGTGTGCTTGAACTTTTTGCCGGCAGCGGTGCCTTGAGCCTGGAATGCCTGAGTCGCGGCGCGGCGGGCGTGTTGTGCATCGAGAAATCGCACCGCCACGCGGAATTCATCCGCAACAACGCGGAGAGTGCCGGTTTCGGCGGAATCTTGGAGACGCGAACCCAGGATTTTTTTCCCGCCATGAACCAGCTTGCGGCCAGCGGCCGGCAGTTCGACCTGATCTTCGCCGATCCACCGTATGGTGAAAAAAATGTGAACCGCCGTTCCGAATCATTCGCGCAGCAATTGCTCGATGACCAAAGTCTGCCGAAGCTGCTCGCCCCCGGCGGAAGATTTATTTTGGGCCACACGAAACGGGATACGCTGGAACTGGTCGCGCCCTGGACGGAAGTGAAGCAGCTCAAACACGGCGACACCGTGATGCGTTTCCTTGAAGCACCAAATTCCAACATCCAAGCTCCAGAGAATATTCAAGCAGTAAATTCTATAGCAATTCAATAACACTGTGACCGCTTATTCTCTGGCGGTACTTCTCCCTCACCCCAGCCCTCTCCCGCCGGGAGAGGGAGAAAACACGCCCCGCGTTTCGGCATGGCCACAGCTGAATTCGGCAGTATGACTGACAAATTTTACGAATCCGTCCAACCGCTGTTCCCTCTCCCAGCGGGAGAGGGTCAGGGTGAGGGAGAATGCCAGCCCAGCCAAGATGGCTCCAGTTTTTCTTGAACCGCTCTAAAACCAATCTTGAATAATTTCCCGGCGAAACTTGATGCTTCTCTGGATGTGGGTGCTTGGAATTTGGAACTTAATCCGTCTCTGCTTCCACCGCGTCGCGGATCGTGGTCTTGAATTTTTCAACCCCTTCGTCAAACGCGGCGGAGATGGGCAGTACCTTGACCTTTTTGAACTTCGTCTTGAACTGCTTGAGATATTTTTCGGCGACGGCCTCGTCCATTTTGTTGGCGACAACGAGGCGGGGTTTTTCCAGGAGCGTGGGGTCGTAAAGTTCCAGTTCCTTGAGCAATTGTTTGTAGTCGTCCCACGGCTTGCGGTTGTCGGTGCCGGCCATGTCGAGCAGCAGCACGATGATTTTGCAGCGCCGGATATGGCGGAGAAATTCGTGGCCGAGGCCGACGTTCTCGTGTGCGCCTTCGATGAGCCCGGGCACGTCGCACACGGTCAGGCGTTTGTAATCACCCGGGTATTCCACGATGCCGATCTGCGGATGCAGCGTGGTGAACGGATACGGCGCGACCTTCGGGCGCGCCTTGGAGATCGCGGTGAGCAGCGTGGACTTGCCGGCGTTCGGGTAACCGACGAGGGCGACCTCGGCCATGATGCGCAATTCAAATAGGTATTCGCCCTCGATGCCCGGTTCGCCCGGTTGGGCGAACCGCGGCGTCTGGTGGCGCGAGGTGGCGAAGTTGCGGTTGCCCAGCCCGCCGCGTCCGCCCTGGCACAAGATGAACTGCTGTCCGTTGGTCGTGAGATCGGCAATGAGTTCGCCTTTGTCCTTTGAAAAATCGTCTTTTTTTGCATCGCCGCTTTCCGCGCTCAGGTCAAATTCCTGGGCGATCTGGCCGCCGGAATGTTTGATGATGGGCCGCTTGCCGGTGCTGGAGAGAAGTGCGGGCTTTTGATTTTCGTCCGCCTCCACCTCTTCGTCCTCCTCATCGTCATCGGCGCGCTTCATCTTGGTTTGAACCGGCGGCGTGGTGTCGCGCAATTTCCAGACGAGCGTGCCGCAGGGAACTTTGATGATCAGGTCCTTGCCCGCGTGGCCGTCCATGCCCTTGCCCATGCCGGGATCGCCGCTTTGGGCGAGCAGGCGCGAGATGTAATACTGGTTGATGAGATTGTTGAGGTCATGGTCGGCCTGCAAGATGACGCTGCCGCCGCGCCCGCCATTGCCGCCGCTGGGGCCGCCCTTGGTGATGTAGGCTTCGCGATGGAAGGCAATGGCCCCCGGCCCGCCGTGTCCGGCGCGGGCATAGACTTTGATCTCGTCGATGAACATGGATGAATTCTTAGTGTTGCCAAAATTTCCGTGCTCTCACCCGAAAATCAAGGACTGTGTATCAGGTAGAGACGCTAGAGTAATACGACCGGAAACTCAAGGTCGTTCGAGCATGGTTCCTGGGACCAATTTGAAAACAGCCGGGGATTCGTCGTGGAAAAATCCGGGGCGGGCAAGTGCCGGCCCGCGGGTTTTGCTAATGATCCGATCCAACCGGGTCGGCTTGCCAGCCGCCGCCGAGGGCGCGATAAAGCTGCACCACCGCCAAAAGCTGGTTCAACTGGGTTTGGACCAGCGTATCCTCCGCCGGAAATAATTGTTGTTGCTGTTGCAACACCTCGTAATAGCTGGAAGTCCCCAGCTGATACCGTTCCATCGCGATCTTGAAGGCTTCCTGAAAAGCCGCCACGGCCTTCCTCTGCTCGTCGCGGGATTTCGCCAGTTTCTGCCGGGCGATCAGTTGATTGGAGATTTCCTGCAACGCATTGAGCACGGTGGATTGGAATTGGAAGGCGGCTTGATCGCGGGCGGCGCGGGCTTCCTGGTATTGGGCACGAATCTGGCCGCCGTGAAAGAGCGGGCCGGTCAGGCTGGCGGCGGCGCTCCAGGCGAGGCTCTGGCCGGCGGTGAGGCCGGCCAATTCGGTGCTCGCCTGTCCAAACAATCCGGTGAGATCGAGTTGCGGGAAAAAATCCGCCACGGCCACGCCCACCTGGGCATTTGCTGCGCGCAAGGTTTGTTCCGCCTCGCGGATATCCGGGCGCCGTTCGATCAAATCCGACGGCAGGCCGGCCGGCACGTCGGGCGGCGTCTCGGCATCCAGCGAATTGGTGTTGCGCAACACGGGGCCGGGATTGCATCCCAAAAGAACGTTCAGCGCGTTTTCCTGAAGGGCGACTTGTTGTTCCAATTCGGGCACGGAGGCGTTGGCGTTATCAAGCAAGGCTTCGGCCGATGAGGTTTCGAGTTTGGAAGCGATGCCGTGTTCCAGCCTTTCGCGGAAGATTTTCAGGCTGTCGCCAAATGAATTAGTGCTGTCGCGGGCGATCTGCAATTCGCGATCCAAAGCGAGCAACTGAAAGTAGTCCTGGGCGACCTGTGAAATCAGCGAAACCATGATGTCGCGGCGGGCTTCGCGGGTGGCGAAATATTGCGCGCGCGCGGCCTCGGTCTGGCGGCGGATGCGACCGAAGAGGTCGATCTGCCAGGCGGCATTGAGATCGGCGGCGAACACGGTGCCTTCGGTGCCGGTGGGTGCGGGCTGGCCCCCGGAGACATTTTTACCGCCACCGAACGCCCCGGCATAGCCGATTTGCGGAAAGAGCTGGGAACGGGCTTCGGCGACGGCGGCGCGGGATTGTTCCATCCGGGCGACGGCGATTTTTAAATCATAGTTGTTGGTCAACGCCTCGCGGATGAGCGACTGCAATTGTTCATCGTGAAAGACCTGCCACCAGGGGAGGTCGGCCACGGAATTGGTGCCGGTGTCATCCTGGCCCCGGAAGTTGGACGGGACATTGAGCGCGGGACGTTTGTACTTCGGCCCGACGGCACAACTGGAAAACATCAGGGCGAGAATTATCGCAATCGACGTGAAGAGAAATTTTTGAAAAACCGGCCGACCCGGCAGTGCGGATGAAAAGCGCCAGAAGACTGGCGCAGTCCACGACGCTGGTGCGCTGGTGATGACTCCCGAATTTTGCGAGGCGTTTTGGAGTGCGGTGGCAAGGCGGAGCCGCGACACCGCTTTCGTGCGGGCGGCAAGACGCCGAATGTTCGATAGGTTTCCGTGCGGACGAAAGCGGCGTGGCGCTTCGCTTCCCGCCGCAGTCCAAAACGTGTCCATATTGGCGATAGCGCCCGAAGTTTGCATGGCGCCTGGGTCGACATACGACCTCGATGTTACACCTTTTGCAGAAGTTGACGGGATGGTTTTCATCCGGTCGGCTCCGACTTTTTCTCCGCTTTCTTTTCCTCCTGCTTCTTTTTATTGGAGACGCGGGCCGCAATTTTTTCAACGATGGTGAACGTCACCGGCACAATGAAGATATCCACCAAGGTCGCGCCCAACATGCCGCCGATGACGACGGTGCCGAGGGTCTGGCGCGAAACACCACCGGATCCGGACGCAAGCCAGAGCGGCATGCAGCCGAGTATAAATGCAAACGACGTCATCATAATCGGTCGCAAGCGGATGCGCGCGCCTTCGAGGGCGGCTTCGTTGACCGGCCTGCCTTCTTCGTAGGCATTTTTGGCAAAGGAGATGATCAGGATGGCGTTCTTCGCCGCGAGGCCGATGAGCATGATCAGACCGATCTGCACATAAACGTTGTTTTGAAACCCGCGCAGGGTCAAGGCGAGGAAGGCGCCCAAAATGGCCGTGGGCGTGCCGAGCAGCACGCTCATGGGGAGCGACCAGCTTTCAAATTGCGCGGCGAGCAGCAGAAAAACGCACAGGACCGAAAGACTGAAGATGAGCACGGGCGAAACGCCTTGTGCCGCCTGCTGTTCCTGGAATGACATGCCGAAATAATCATGGCCGATTCCCGGCGGCATAGTTTGCGCGAAGACCTCCTCGATCGCTTTCGTGGCCTGGCCGTCGCTGTAACCGGGCGCCGCCGCGCCGTTGATCTGCGCGCAGGTATATTCGTTGTAATGCATGACGAATTCGGGGCCGGTGCGGTGCTGGATTTCCGTGAACGCCGAGAGTGGAACGGCGTGGCCCTGGTTGTTGCGCACATAAAATCCCAAAAGATTTTCGGCGCGGGTGCGATACGGGGCCTCGGCTTCCAGATAAACCTGCCATTGCCGGCCAAACCGGTTGAAATAATTCACAAAATATCCGCCCATGAAAGTTTGCAGCGTGCTGTAAACATCGCCGAGGGCAATGCCCTGTTTCAAAACCTTGTCGCGATCCACCTTGACGAACACCTGGGGCACGTTCGGCAGATAGGTTGTGGAGATGTTGGCCAGCTCGGGACGTTGCCGCGCGGCGGCCATGAATTTGTCCAAATTTTGCAGAAGAAATGACGGGTCCTGGCTGCCGGAACGGTCTTCCAGCATCATGGTGAAACCGCCGGAGGTGCCGACGCCGGGGATGGACGGCGGCGAAAAGGCGGAAACCTGCGCCTCGGGCAGTTTGGACAGTTCGCTGTTGAGGTGCTTGTTGATCGCCGTGATCTGCTCCTCGGTTTTTGACCGCTGGCTCCAGGGTTTTAGCGTCACGAAAAAGAAGGCGTTGTAAGTGGCCTGCACCTGGCTCAGCAGGCTGAAACCTTCGACGGTCGTGCAATATTTGACACCCGGGGTGTTTTGTATGATCGCCTCGATCTTCTTGGCGACGGCATCGGTGCGTTCGAGTGACGCGGCGTAGGGCAGTTGCGCCACCACATAGGCGTAGCCCTGGTCTTCCACCGGCAAAAAGGCGCCCGGCAACCGCGCGCCGAGCAAAAGCGCGACGGTTAAGATCACCGCGAGCATGATGACGGTGAAAACGGCTTTGCGAATCAATGTGCCGGCGACTTTGATATAACCGTCGCGCGTTTTGTCGAACATGCGATTGAACCAGTTGTAAAATTTGCCAAGCGGCCCCTGCGGTTTGTTCTTTTCTTTTGGCTTCAACAACATCGCCGCGAGCGCCGGGCTCAACGAAAGGGCGTTAAAGGCGGATAACATCACGGAAATGACAATGGTCAGTGCGAATTGCTGATAAAGTCGTCCGGTGATGCCTGCGATGAAAATTGTCGGAATAAAGACGGCCGCGAGGATCAACGCCAGGGAAACCACCGGACCGGCAACTTCTTCCATCGCCTTGAGGGCGGCGTCCTTGGGCTTCATGCCGTCTTCGATATGCCGTTCGGTGGCTTCGACCACGACAATGGCGTCGTCCACCACCAGCCCGATCGCCAGGACCAGGCCCAAAAGCGAAAGCGTGTTCAGCGTAAAACCGAAGATCGGAAAAAACGCAAAGGTCCCGATCAACGCCACCGGTACCGCGCACAGCGGGATGAGCGAAGCGCGCCAGCCCTGGAGGAAAATGAAAACAACGATGATGACGAGAACCAGCGCGATGACCAGCGTGCGCATGATGTCGTGCATGCCCTCGGAAACAGCGAGCGTGGTATCGAGCGAAACGACGTAGTCCAGGTCGGCGGGAAAGCTCTGCTTGAGTTTCGCCAGGAGCTTGAGCACCGCTTTTTGATCATCGAGCGCGTTGGAATCGGGCAATTGATAAATGGCCATGATCGCCGACGGCTTGCCGTTCAATTTGCCGACGACATTGTAAAGCTGCGCGCCAAGTTCCACGCGCGCGACATCTTTCAGCCGTACGATCGAGCCGTCGGAATTTTCCCGGACCACGATGTCGCCAAATTGTTTTTCCGTGACCAGCCGGCCTTGCGCGGTGATGGCATAGGTGAATTCCTGTCCCTGCGGCGTCGGCGGCCGGCCCACCAGGCCGCCGGGATTGGGGGTGTTTTGCGCGTTGATGGCGGTGGTGATGTCACTGACCGTGAGGTTCAACTTCGCGAGCTGGTCGGGCTTGACCCAGAAGCGCATCGCGTATTGTCCGGCCCCAAAAACGTTGATGTTGGAAATGCCTTTCAACTGCGTGATTTGGTCCACGAGATTGATGTAGGCGTAATTGGCGAGGAACGTCGCGTCATGCGTGCCGTTCGGGGAGGTGACGGCGACCAGCATCATCGGACTCGACGGCGATTTCAAAAGCGTGACGCCATATTGTTGAACGGACGCCGGCAATTGCGACGCGGCCTGGTTTTCACGGAGCTGCGCAAGCACCTGGTCGATGTTCGGGTCCGTCTTGACGTCGAAGTTCACACCCATGCGCATCACGCCATTGTTCGCGCTGACGGAGTACATGTAGTTCATGTTGTCCACGCCGCTCATCTGCTCCTCGATGGGCGTGGCGACGGACTGCGCGAGCGTGGTCGCGTCGCCGCCGAGAAAGGTGGTCTGGATGCGGATCTCCGGCGGAACGATATTGGGAAACTGGGCGACCGGCAGGCTCAACATCGAAACCGCGCCGATGATCACCATCAAAATGGCAATGACCATCGCCACAATCGGACGGTTGATGAAAAATTTATACATGGATAAAGCGAGGCATCCGAAAAATCATTTTTGCGCCGGCGAATTTGTGGACACGTTGTTCGTATCACCGGTGTAAGGTTTGGGCGTGACCAACTGGCCTTCCTTGGCTTTTTGGGTTCCTTCCACCACCACGCGGTCGCCCGGGTTCAAGCCGCTTTCAATGACCCAGCCTTCCGAGATCTGGTCTCCGACCTTGACGTTTTTCAGCTGAATCTGGTTTGTCTCGCCGATGGTTGACACCTGATAGCCTCCCTGCAATTCGACGACTGCACGCTGCGGCACCACCAAGGCGTTGGTGATGACATGCGTCTGCACCCTGACCCGCCCGTATTGACCCGGCCGCAGAACGAAGTCCGCATTGCTGAACAACCCCCCGATCTGCAACGTACCGGTGTTGGGATTGACCTCGCGGTCGACATAATAAAATCTGCCTTTTTCGTGATAGGTGGATCCGTCACTCAAGATCAATTGCATGGGAAAGTCATTGGTGTCGCCTCCACCGACGTATTTTTGCCAGAAAGTCAGATAAGACTTCTCGTTCACCTGAAAATAGACCTTGATGGGGTTGACGGTGGAGACCGTGGTCAGAACACTGCCGGATTGTCCCACCAAGTCGCCGATTTGTGCCTGGGCCGTGCCGGCGATGCCGTCCACCGGTGAGGTGATCCTAGTGAATTCCAGGTTCAACAACGCGTTGGTCACGCTGGCATCATCGGCCTGGACCTGGGCATCGGCGGACAAATCGGCTTGTATGGCCTGATCCAATTCCTGCTGGCTGACGGCCTGTTCCTTGGCCAGGGGTTTATAGCGTTTTACGTCGAGCGCAGTGCGGTGAGCGATTGCCTTATCCTGGGCCAGCTTCGCCTTGGCCTGATCCAGTGCCGCCTGAAAAGTGCGGGGATCAATCTGGAACATCAGGTCACCCTTTTTAACGGCGCTGCCTTCGTTGTAATTCTGTGTCTGGAGGTAACCGGTGACCTGGGCGCGGATCTGCGCATCTACGAATCCGGCCAATGTCCCGATCCACTCTTCCGAGATGGGGACATTTGTCTGAGTGAGGGTGATGAACTGGACTTCCGGTGGCGGCGGTGGCGGCGCCTGCTTGTGGCATCCAAATGTAACCATTATCAACGAGAGATAAACGACCCGATAAGTCCGTTGGATTGGCATAGCAAGGATTGAAATTAAAACGCAAGACACACAGGTTTTATGCCGATCCATTCCTTATAAATCGGGACATTTGCCGGCACTGCCATCATGACCTCGAATTCCGGTCGTGGTGCCACCGGGGTCTTGCGATTGCAGGCGACGCCCGGCAGCATCAAGGCGCCAGCCTTCCAAAAAATTGTTTTGTCAGTCATGTCACAAATTCTCCACTCCAACACGTTCCTTAATAATGCAGAAGACCAACTGAGTCAAATTGCCGTCCGGCCGTCGGGCTGCTGGTGGCTTGGTTTAGCACGATGGTGTGCGAATTTAACAGCGAAGCACGGTTGCGACAATCGAATTCATTTTAATTCACGTAAAGCTCAGAGGAAAGACGCTTAAGTAACCATACGGTTACAAAAATTTCCGGGCAGGTGCTGGCGGACCGCGATTGGCGCATGGTCTGATTGATTAAAATGGAGAATTCACCATGGCTGATTCCACCGAAGCCAGAATCGCCGCCTCCAAGGCACCCGGCCGCTTCGCCTGACTGCGAAAGTGGCGACAAATAACTCGATTCTCAGGGCGCGTAGACGGCATCACCTCGTCTGCAGGCGGGCAGGGAATGGTTAAAGCAATTAAACCGAATTGTGTCCGGACCAAAACAGGCAAATGGTGATGACACACTTGCTGTTAATATATTATGGCGGAAGGGGAGGGATTCGAACCCCCGGTAGGGTTACCCCTACTTCTGATTTCGAGTCAGATGCCTTTAACCACTCAGCCACCCTTCCAGCACAGACAGTTATTTTTCACGAATTTGCGTCCGGGGCAAGTTGATTCGTCGATGGAAAAGAAAAAACGGGCGGATTTCGTCTGAAACCCTGCCGTTATGATTTGAAGCCGCCCAAATCCGCTGACGGAGTGGTGACCTGATAGAAGGCAGCCTGGTTGGTTACGCTCCCGGTGCCGGCCGTTAGATGTACGCCGTTCCCGGTGCGACGCTCAACGTGTAAGAAGCGTAAGAGCCGCGCCTTCCGCATCAATGGCCGCAACTGCGAAATTGGCCGTTACATTGAGCAAGCTGAAAACGAAGACGAACTTTTTCAGTGACAAAGTTGGCTGATTTTTAATGGGATGAACTGGCTGCGAGCAGCACTTGTAGAAAAGAGGTCGTCACGCAATCGTAACACAAAGCGCACATTTACGTAACGTGGAGGAAACATAATGAACTTGGCCGTGAAATCACGAACCAAAAGCCCTGCCGTGGATTTACACTCATTGAGTTAATTTTTTCAAATCACATCGCAAAAACTTTCCACTTACCGTAATGAAGTTCCAACCATTCCAGTTTAGTCGCGCTGTTCTTCTGGTCACTGCCCTGTCTTTCGTCACTGTCACCTTGATGGCACAAGATGACAGGATGTCGCAGTCGGTCAAACCGGCCAAGGCCGGTCTCAATTTCCTCACGGCCGGCCATCCGGATGCTGCGGAACTCCTCCCGCCGCCGCCCGCGCTCGATTCCGTGGAACAGACCGCCGATATGGAAACCGTGAAGTCGGTTTATCATGCGGCGAACGATACCGACAAAAACGCCGCCTATTCCGAAAAAAAATTTACCGTCTTCAACTTCACCGGAGCGGTCGGCCCATGGTTCGTCGAAACCAACCTGCCGAAGACCACCGCCTTTTTTGAAAAAGTCCAGACGGATGCCGAAACCGTCACCGATGCCGGCAAGGATTTTTTCAAACGCCCGCGCCCTTACACCACCGACCCGACGCTCGAAAACGGCAAGCTCGAAAAAAGCTTCAGCTATCCCAGCGGCCATTCCACCGAAAGCATGGTGCTTGCACTCGTCCTGGCCGACCTGCTGCCCGGCCAGCACGACGCCATCATTGCCCATGCCCGCACCATGGGCTGGCACCGCGTCCAGATCGCGCGGCATTATCCGACCGACATCTATGCCGGGCGCGTGCTCGCGCAGGCCATCGCCAGGCAGTTCAAGAAAAGCGATGCGTTTGAAAATGAATTGGTCGAAGTGCAGGCGGAGCTGAAGGCGGCCAAGGAAGCTTCGCGCAACTGAAAAGCCCGTCCGGGTGTTCGGATCGGAAATGGGTGGGGGCAGCGGGAATCAAAAGCGGACGATCGCATGGAACATTTTGCGTCTTGTTCGTGATCAGTCGTTTAGCGTAGTAGATATACACTCTTAGCTATTCATAAGATCAGGCAGTTCGGTCTGAAGCCTCCGCAACAATTTACAGCAAAATTATCAAAATTGCGTTGACAAATGAATTAACCAAGCAATAATGACGACACTAATGGTCGTCAATAAGTGCAAAGCCTTGAGTTTGCGCATCGATTGATTCAATAAAAAAGTCAACTAATTGCCAAAATTACAAGCCATTAAATTTTTTTGAAGATAAAAACGACAATTATAGTCGCTATTAAAACTTTGTAATATGAGTGATATTCGTCCAAAAAGCGCCGGTCAGGAATTGAATAATTCCAACTGGCTGGAAATTGTGAAGCAGCAGGTGGGCTCGCTGCGCTACGGCGTGGTGGAAATCATCGTGCATGATTCGCAGGTGACCCAGATCGAAAAAACCGAGCGGCTGCGGCTGGATAAACCGTCCACGGACTCCAAGACAGGTCGCTAAAAAGTAAAAACCAAAATTTTGCAGGCGCTGACCGGTCCACCGGAAGTTCCCATGAAAACGAACACAGAAATATTCCATGCGGAACGGACTTCAAAGGTGGTCATGCGCTTTGCTCGCGGCATGGGTGCTGAATTTTACCGGCGCGGCGTCGGCGGCTGATGTCAAGATTCTCAACGTCTCCTACGACGTCACGCGGGAATTTTACCAGGACTTCAACCCGGCCTTCGCGGCGTACTGGAAAGACAAGACCGGCGACACGGTGACGGTCAACCAGTCGCACGGCGGTTCGAGCAAGCAGGCGCAGTCGGTCATCAACGGCCTCAAGGCGGACGTGGTGACGATGAACCAGCCGCCGGATATCGACGCGCTGGGCACACAGGGAAAATTGATCCCGGAAAATTGGGCGTCGCGCCTGCCCAACCACAGCGTGCCTTACAACTCGACGATTGTTTTTGTCGTCCGCCAGGGCAACCCGAAGCATATCAAAGATTGGGATGACCTCGCGCAGGAACATGTCGCCGTCGTCATCCCGAATCCAAAAACTTCCGGCAACGGCCGTTACAGCTACCTCGGTGCCTGGGGTTATGCGTTGAAAAAATCCGGCGGCGATGAAAAATCGGCGCGCGATTTTGTCACCAAGGTTTTTGCCAACGTGCCGGTTCTGGACACCGGCGGACGCGGCGCGACGATCACCTTCGCCGATCACGGCATCGGCGATGTGCTGCTGACCTTTGAAAACGAAGCGGCGGGGTTGCAGAAGAATTTTCCAGACGAAAATTTCAAGGTCATTTTGCCGCCGTCGAGCATCCTTGCCGAAAATCCGGTAGCATGGGTCGACCACAACGTTGCCCGGCATCACACCGAGGCCGTGGCGCGCGCCTATCTCGAATATTTGTACAGCGATGCTGGCCAGGAGATCGCGGCGCAGCATTATTTCCGTCCCAAAAATCAGACCGTGCTGGCGCGCTACGCGGCCCGGTTCCAGCCGGTAAGTTTATTCACGGTGGATGAGATCGCCGGCACCTGGCAGCAGGCGCAGCAGGTGCATTTCGCGGACGGCGGCATCTTCGACCAGATCTATCAATCATCAAAACAATAAACCTATGTCACGCATCTATAACGACATCACCGAGACCGTCGGCAATACCCCACTCGTGCGGCTGAACCGCACGGCAAAAAAGCACGGCGCCATCGCCAATGTGCTGCTCAAACTTGAATTCTTCAACCCGCTTTCCAGCGTCAAGGACCGCATTGGCGTGGCGATGATCGAGGACGCGCTGGCATCCGGCGCGATTAAAAACGATACGATTCTCATTGAGCCCACCAGCGGCAACACGGGCATCGCGCTCGCGTTCGTCGCGGCGGCCAAGGGCCTGAAGCTGATTTTGACGATGCCGGAAACGATGAGCACTGAGCGGCGCAAACTGTTGAAAATTCTCGGCGCGAAACTTGTGCTTACCGAAGGCGCGAAGGGCATGAAGGGCGCGATCGCCAAGGCGGATGAATTGCACGCGCAGATTCCGAACAGCGTCGTGCTGCAGCAATTTTCCAATCCGGCGAATCCGGCGATTCATCGCCAGACCACGGCGGAGGAAATCTGGCGCGACACGGACGGCAAGGTGGATTTCGTCGTCGCGGGTGTCGGCACCGGCGGCACGATCACGGGCGTGGCGGAGGTCATCAAAAAATTGAAGCCGGAATTCAAGGCCATAGCGGTTGAGCCGGCGAAGTCGCCGGTGATTTCCGGCGGTCAGCCGGGGCCGCACAAGTTACAGGGCATCGGGGCGGGGTTCATTCCGGTGAACTTGAACACGAAGATCGTGGACGAGGTGATAAAAGTGTCGGAGGAGGATTCCGGGCCGGTCTCCAAGGAGGTCAACCAGCTCGACGGCATTCCCGTCGGCGTTTCCAGCGGCGCGATCATCTGGGCGGCCCTGCAGATCGCCAAACGTCCTGAAAACAAGGGCAAAACCATCGTCGCCATCGTGCCGTCCTCCAGCGAGCGCTACTTGTCCACATGGCTGTTTGCCGACATCAGTGTGGAATCTGACGACGTCAGCGAGTTGCTCACGGCGAAATAACGATTTACCGACGCGAAAAAAGCGAGGCCAAAAACCAAACCGAAAAAGCGGGGTCTGACCGGTTGGCCGGAAGACTTCAAAACTAAAAATCAAAAAAACGAAATGAAAAATATCAGTTCAAAAATCATCGCCGCCGGCCTGCTGGTTGCGGGCGCGGCTTCCACCCCGCAACTGCGCGCGCAGTTGACGGAAGTCACGTTCTCCGGCGGCAACGCCAGTTCCGCCGTGGTGTGGCAGGCGTTCACGAACCAGTTTCAAAATCCCGTGCTCCTCAGCGGGCCCAACACCAGTTCCACGGTCCACTCCTATCAGGGCTATCTGTCGAGCCTGCCCGGCACCAGCCCGAATGTTCAGGTGGATTTCATCCTGAACGGCGCCGTTGGCGGCTTGCAGGACATCACCTATCAAAACGTGGAAACGAATGCCCTCGGCATCGCCACCAACGTGCCGGTCGCGGTCATCTCCAGCACCACCCCGGAAGCGGTCGGCTTGAGCAGTTCGGTGTTTACGGAAGTCAAGACGCTCGTGGCACCCTATGTCTTCATCAAGAGTCCGGTGTCGTCGCTCACACCCGGCTTGACGCTGGTGACGAATCTTACCCAACGCCAGGCGAATTATCTGGAAGGCTCGGCGGGGCCGGGCTTCCATTCCGCCTACATCGGCGGCACCAACACGGCCGACGCCGTTTATTTCGTCGGCCGCAACACCGCCTCCGCCGTGCGCACCGAAACGGATGCGAATATCTACTTCACCGGCACCCTGGCGACTTACACGACCAGCAACGGCTTGCCGGTGCTTGACCCGGCCGGTGGACAAACCGGCGGCTCCGGCATCCGGGTTTTGGTCAACAGCATCACCAACGCCATCGGCACGGTGGCCGCGCAGGACGTCAAGACGAACATCGCGCTGTCGTATGAAGGTGTGCCGTATTCCGTGACGAACGTGCAGAACGGCCTCTATCCGCTCTGGGGCTACGAACATTATTACTGGCTCAAAGGCTCGGGCACGGGCACGCCTTCGCCGGCGCAGAATACCGTCATCACCAACCTGCTCGCGGGCGTCACCAACGTCACGTTCCAGGCGACCAGCCCCGTGTTCGTCGGCAACTTCGTGCCTTACAGCGGACTCAACGTGACGCGCCCGTTCGACGGCGGCCCCATCACCTGGCTGCACTGAAAATTCAAATCCAACTTTTTCCAACCATGAAAAAATTATTTCAACTGTCCGCGCTCGCGCTCGGGTTGCTCCCGGCGGCCACGACGCAGGCATGGACCTACAAAGACGGCGACGTGCTGCTCGTTTTCCGCGAGAGCGCACTGCCGACCTATCCCAGTCCGTTCAAGGATGTCGAATTTGACATCGGCAGCGTGACTAACTTTCTTGGCAAAACGAACGGCTACACCACGACCGTCTCGGGCTTCAGTTTGAGTCCGGTCACGGCCGTTTACGGCTCCGACCTGACCGGTGTGAGCGTCATTCTCGTGGCCACCACCAGTCCGACCAATGCCACGCCCACGGCGTATTTCAGCGCCGCCCTGCCGCAGACCTTCTGGTTCAACGGCGTTGAACCTTTCAACACCGCCTACAGCGTATCGCCGGCCGGCTGGCAGGGTTTCTGGTCCACAATCAACTCCCTCGGCACCCGCCCGCTGCTGTATTCCTCCGCCAGCCAGCAGGCGGCGACCTCCTACTCGCTCGCGGCCACCGATGTCCGTTCCTACGATGCCATTGTGGCCTCCGGTGCTTCCGGGGTGTCGGGCTACCCTGAGGCCGTCGCCACCAATGGCGTGGTGACCCAGGACTGGCTGCCGGAATTTGGCGGGGCCGCGCCCTTCAACGTGGAAGGCGTCGCCCCCGGCTCGTTCGGCTTTCTCGCCGTGACGACCAACTCCGCTACGCCGGTGCGCGACACCTACCTCGGCACGTTCAAAATCACGGCTCCCGGCGTATTGACCTTCACCGCCGGCCCGCCGCAACCGCATGTGACTGCCATCACGCGCTCGGGTAATACCAGCACCGTCAGCTTCAGCACCGTGCTGAGCGGCAGCTACGGGCTGGTCTATACCAATGTGCTCGGCGGCTCGGTCACCAACTGGCCGGCCGTGGGCGGTTCCCTCGTCGGCGACGGGAATACCAACTCGCTTACGCACACCGCCTCGGGAAGCGCCGGCTTCTACGGGGTCGTGCGTGCTCCATAAGTCAAAATCGCGGCAGGCCCGGCATGCCGGGCCTGCCGCCCATCCGATTCGTCGAGAGGACCACCACAACGAATGAAGTTCAGATTGCTGTTGCTCGCGTTTTTTGCGCTCGCTGATTTTTTCGGCGCGGCGCAGGCGGCGTTTGTAGTGCGGCGATATGTTGTGGACGGTGGCGGTTTTTTTTCGCAGGCGCAGATTGATGCCGCCCTCGTGGCCGATACGGGTACCAATGTCGATCCCGCCCGGCTGCAGGAGGCCGTCGCCCGCCTGCAACTGCTCTATTTTCAAAATGATTACGACAATGTCCGCGTTTCACTCGCCGGACCGGAAATCAGGAATGGTCTCGTGCATTTGACGGCTTCCGAGCGCAATTATTCGGACACGAACGCCGCCGCCGTCACGGAAAACCTGTTCGCCGAACCGGTGCCGGTTTTCACGAACACGCCGGCCAAACTCCTCGTCCAACTGACCGTGCGCGGCTATCAGATGGAAGGCAACAGCATTTTGCCGCCGGCTGATTTCGGCGTGCTGTCCAATTACACCGGCACGAACATCACGATGCCCGAAATCCGCGAGGGCCTCGGCAAGATCCAGTTGCGTTACCGCGAGCTTGGGTTTCCAACCATCAGCGTGACACTGCCGCAGCAGAAATTGACCAATGGCATCGTCCGCGTGAACGTGGTCGAGGGCAGAATCGCGGACATCAAAATCTCCGGCAACAAACATTTCAGCGATGTCGACATCCGCCGCGCGCTGCCGGACGTCACCACGAATATCTTGCTGAACACCAAATGGCTGCAGCCAGAGCTTGACCAGGCCAACCAGAACCGCGACCGCCAGGTTTATCCCGTCGTCAGCCCCGGGTTTGATCCGGGCACGACGGCACTCGAGTTGCGCGTCAAGGACCGTACGCCGCTGCACGGCCACATGGAGGTGAACGACAAATCATCGCCCGGCACGCCGCTGTTGCGCGTGGATACGACGTTGCAATACGACAATCTCTGGCAGCTCGAACATCAGATCGGCGCGGACTACAACTTTTCGCCGCAGGCCTATAAACCGTCCGGCAACGGGACTGAATTTTACGACCTGCCGCTGGTCACCAGTTATAGTGCGTTCTATCGCATTCCGCTCGGCAGTGCAACGGGCGAGCGCGAGGAACTGGAAAAACAGCCGGCGACGTTTGGCTACGACGAGGTGAACCACAAGTTCAACATGCCGCCCCCGACCGGCCATCCCGACCTGACCATTTATGCCTCGCGTTCCGCGTCCGCCACGCCCGTGCGCTATGGTCCCCTGTCCATCATTTTCACCAACCCGCTCGCGAACATCAGCTCGCAGTTCGGCCAGCAAAATTTCACGTACGACAACAACATCGGCGCAAAATTCACCCTGCCGGTCCGCCAGTTCGACGGCGTGAATTCCGCGTTTTCGCTCGGCCTGGACTTCAAGACCTATGATGCGCCGACGTTCTCGACGAACCTCACTTATTTTTCGCTCTACGGCAAGGATTCCCTCGGAAATGTATTTCTCATCACCAACAAAACCATTTCCCTGCCGTCCAACAGCCGTGACCAACTGGCTTACATCCCGCTTTCCTTCGGCTGGTCGGCGGCGCGGCCGGATGATTGGGGCGGATTTGCCTTCGGCTATTCGCAAAGCGTTTTCCTCGCCGGGCTGGCCTCCGCGCGCACCAATTTTCAAGTCGCCGCGGGCGCGCCACGGGCGGGCGGCAGTTACACGACCATCAATGCCGGCCTCGCGCGGGAACAAAAACTGCCGCGCGGCTGGTCCGCGTTGCTGAACCTCAACGGCCAGTGGGCCAGCGCGCCGCTCATCGCCAATGAACAATTCGCGCTCGGCGGCACCGGCGGCGTGCGCGGTTACCAGCAGGGCGAAATCTACGGCGATGACGGCTGGCGCGCGCTGTTCGATCTCCGTGCCCCCGCGTTCACCGTTGGAAATTTTCCCAGCGGGTCCGGCGAGATTCCCGCCGAACTGCGTTGTTCGTGGTTCATGGATTACGGCCAGGCCTTCCTGATCGATCGTCCGACCGCTGCCGACCTCGCTTATTCGCAATGGGGCACCGGCCTCGGATTTTTCCTTACGTGTGGCGACCATTTTGACGCGCGTTTCACCCTGGCCTGGGCGCTGCTCGGTACGCAAGACACCAGGGCCGGAACCGCCCAGGCCTATTTTTCCGTCGGCGCACAATTTTGAACCATGAAAACATTTTCCAAAAAACAAAAAAGGTTCTGGTTCGCCGTGATGATCATTTTGCTCGCGCGCGCGGAAAAAATGTTTGCCAATCCGTCCGGCCTGTCCGTCGGCCTCGGCAGCGCGACCGCGCAACAGGTTGGTTCGCAGCTCAACGTCACCGTCAGCCAGCTCACGATCTTGAACTGGCAAAGTTTCAACATCGGCGCGGGACAAACGACGACCTTTTTACAGCCGTCCGCAAATTCCATCGTGTTCAATCAGGTCGGCGGCGCGAATCCTTCGCAGATCCTCGGCAACCTGAACGCGAACGGCACGGTGATTCTTGCAAACGCGAACGGGTTCTATTTTGGCAACGGTTCGGTCGTCAAGGTCGGCGGCAGCTTCATTGCGACCACCGCCGCGTTGCCGCCGGATTTCGGCACCGCCGCCGGCTGGCAGTTCACGGGCATGCCGCCGCTCGCGAGCATTGTGAATTATGGGCAGATCCAGGTCGGCGCGGGCCGGTCGCTTTTCCTCATCGCCGAAAACATCCAAAACCAGGGCTCGCTCTCCGCGCCCGCTGGAAATATCGAACTCGCCGCCGGCCAGAGCATGTTGGTGAGCGAAACGCCGGACGGACGGGGTTTGAGCGCGGCGGTCACACTGCCGCAAGGCTCGGTGGATAATTTTGGCCGCATCACGGCGGACGCCGGTACGATTGCGTTGAATGCGCAGGTGGTGAACCAAAATGGTGTTTTGCAGGCGGACTCGGTGCAGAATCAAAATGGCGAAATCGAACTCGTCGCCTCCGATTCGTTGAACCTCGGCGCGAACTCGCAAATACTCGCAACCGGTGACGCTTCCACGCCCGGCAGCGCCGGCGGCAATGTGGTCTTGAAATCGGGCGGCACTTACAGCGATGCAGACGGCAGCACGATCGCCACCACCGGCGGCGCGAACGGCGGCAATGGCGGCAACATCGAAGTCAGCGCGCCGAATATCGAGTCGCTGGATTCTGCGATGGATGCGGGCGCGCAGTCCGGTTTTACCGGCGGCAATTTTTTGCTCGATCCCGCGAACATTGTGCTCGGCACGTCGTCAGGTTACACCGGCACGGTGCCGGCCGGAGGCACGGTCGACGCCAATTCCGGCAGCGGCACGTTGGACTTGAACGTTAACACGGCGTTCAAGAACAAAAACTTTTCCCAAATCCTGCTCGAAGCCACGGGCAACATCTCGCTTGATGCGAACACGACCTGGAACTTGAGTTCAACCGTCACCACGGCGGGCGGCATCAGCATCACCACCGGCCAGTTGATCCTGGAAGCGGGCGGCAACATCACTTTTGGCAGCGGCTCAAAAATTATTGATGCCAACGACTGGAGCGTTTCGTTGTTTGCGGGCGTGACCGGATTTTCGGCGAATGCGCCGATGGTTCAATCCGGCGTGGGGAATATTTACCTGAACGGGGGCAGCGGTTTAAACCTGAACGGCGCGATCCAGACTGCGCAGGGTTCGATTTCGCTGGAGGCCGGTGATAACATCAACACCGGCAAGGGCTACGTCGTGACCACCGGTGGCGGCAGTTTGTTTGCGGAAGCGCTCGCGGGCGACCTCACCACCGGCACGACGCAGGTTGGTGGCGGCAATACCGGCTACACGTTCAACAACAACAACGACACTTACAGTGTTTCAAAGAGCTACGGCGGCTTTGGCACTTACGGCGGCGGGGATGTGACGCTGATTGCCGGCGACAGCATCGATCCCATCACCACCAGCCCGACGATTTACGGCGTGTCCGGCGCCTTCGGCAGCGCGGCGGGCAACGTCACGCTGGAAGCGGGCAACCAGGTATCCGGCGTCTACAACGTCGCGAACGGCACCGGCACCATTCTCGCCGGTGTGACCGTTAACAATAGCACACCGTCAATTTACAACTCCGCCGGCAGCATCGGCGCGTCCCTCGTGCCGGTGACGCTCGGTTTGATCGGCGGCTCGTCCGGTGCCGCGTGGAATCTCTGGGCGGCGAACAACATCAATGTGCTCGAGGTCCGTAATCCGAACGGTGCCATGCAACCGGACGCGCAGACCGTTTCGGGAATTTTTGATTACGCGCCAAATGCCGCGGTGAGCTTGTGGGCGGGCAACGGCATCACCCTCGGCAGTCCGAACCTGGCGCTTTCCGGCAACGGTCCGGATGAAAATAGTACGGCGGTTTATGCGCCGACGTTGAACCTCACCGCCGGCAGCGGCGGCATCACCATCTACAATTCCATCGTCTTGAGCAGTGGCAGCCAAAATTCCGGCAACGGCTCCGCTCCGTTCAGCCTCGGCTCCCTGAAAATCTCCGATGGCGGCGATTTGACCATGATCGGCGACAGCAGCCCTTCGCTGCTGATGTCCGACAGCGTACTGACGGATTACTCGGATTTCTCCAGCTCCGCGGGCACGCCGTTGCATTTGGGCGATGGGAACCCGGTCACGGTGAATGTCGCCGGCAATATTTACAATTTCAATTTGTTTGTCCCCACGTATGCGAATGTGACGGTCGGCGGCAGCACCTATAATTTCGGTTTCACCGGGCAAAATCTTTCGCCGTTGCAGACCACCTGTATCAACGTCGGCGGCGATATTTTGTATGGCGACGGCGTGCACGCGGCGGCCGTCGCGTTGACCGAACCGCTGCCCGCCGGCGTTTTTACATCGGCAACGTTGCTCGGCGATCTCGGTACGGGCGTTTTGAGCTACGACGCGGCCGGCGGCCGGCTTTCGCTCAACGGCCTCATGAACCAGGCGGCGTTGAATGATTTGTTGAATCCCGAAGACCCGTCGCTCGCGCTGGACGCCACGCAGCGCGCCGCCGTGCTCGCGTTGTACTCTGAAACGCAAAACGCCAACAGCCTCGCGCTGGCCGGTTCGGGAAAATTCAACGTCAACGCCCGCAGCATCGACCTCGGCGTTTCCAGCGGCATCACGGCGGATTTTCCCAATGCGCCGGACAGTGCGCTCACGGCGATTTCGCCTTACGGCGCGGACCTGAAAGTGACAACCTCGGGCGACCTCGACATGGCCGTGACCACCATCGCGAACGGTGGATTGCTTGGCAACATTAACTTGAATATCGGCGGCAAGCTCGACGTGGGCGGCGAGGCGACCGCGCTCGGCGACCCGAATGCGCCCAAGGGAATTTTTACCACGAGCGGCGGCAACGTCACGATCAACGCCTTCAGCGACGTGAATGTGGACGGCTCGCGTATCGCGGCTTACAACGGCGGCAACGTCAACATCACTTCGCAAACCGGCGATGTGAACGCGGGTGCGGGCGGTCAGGGCTATGTGATTTTTCAATCGTTGGAGTTGAATACGCTGGGCGAACTCATTGCGCTGCCGGCGGACGTGCCGTTGAGCGGTATCCTGGCGACGACCGTTCCCTATTCGGACGCGCCCCTCGGCAACATCACCATCAACACACCCAATGGCAGCGTGAATTCCAGCCAGGGCGGGGTGCTGCAAATCGCGTTCGGCAACGCGAACACGGTAAATAATTTCATTGATGTCACCGCCGGCAAGGACATCAACGCCACCGGCTCCGGCATCATCGGCTACAACGTCGCGTTGAAGGCCGGCGGCGATATCACCGGCGTCGTCGTCGGTAGCCAGAGCGTGAACATTGATTCCGCGCAAAACGTCAATGTCACCGCCGTCAGCGGCGGCAATGTTGACATCAACGCCTCCGGCACGGTCAGCGGCACGATCGTCGGCGGTGGTGATGTGAGTGTCAGTGGCGATTCGATTGACGCCTCCGTGCGCGGCGGTTCGGTCGCAACTTCCGGGGATACGACCGGCGCCAGTCTTGGAATCCCGGCATCGAACGTCGCGACAGAAAATGCACAAGTCGCGGATAATGCCACCACCGCTGCTTCAAAAACCGACGACACCTCTGACGACGAGTTGAACAAGAAGAAAAAGCAGATCGCGCTGGCGCAGAAGGTCAGCCGGGTGACGGTGCTGCTGCCGGTAAAAAACTAATATTTCAAAACGAAACCTGACCCATTATGACGACCCTGATACAACCGATGCTGGCCGTGAACGCGGCGGCGTTCGCCCTGGAAAAAGTGACGACCGAGGGCCTGGTGACGGCCATCGTGCTGATGATCCTGTCGCTGTTCAGCTGGACCATCATCATCACCAAGTTCCGTCAGCTCTGGATCGCGCGCGCGACCTCGAAGAAGTTCCTCGCCGCCTATGCTGAAACCCGCGATCCCCTCGACATCCACAAAAAGAAGCTATCATTTGAAGGTTCACCTGCTTACCAGCTTTACGCACGCGGCGCGGAAGAACTGGCGTATCAATACGAGCACAACCCTGTGACCGTGAAAGGCGAGCGGCGCATCAGCCAGGCATCCTACGAGGCGGTGAAGGTCGTGTTGGAAGAAGCGGCGGCGGAGCAGGCGATGAGTTTGGAGAAGGGGATGATCGTGCTGTCCACGGCGGTGGCGGGCGGCCCGTTCATCGGGT
>Ga0210388_10000335_pt1 | contig 40202 bp, 36 predicted proteins | sample IncBWC19OmetaG_FD_155485 | JGI IMG/M metagenome (GOLD analysis project Ga0210388, IMG submission 155485) | Forest soil microbial communities from Barre Woods Harvard Forest LTER site, Petersham, Massachusetts, United States - Inc-BW-C-19-O ...
CCTCCGCCAAGGCAGGCATCTCCTTCAATGTTTTGCCCTTGTACTTGTAACCGACGCACACCTGAATCTCGCGCTGCGTGTCAAACACGTCTAGTTTCGTCACTACCAGCGAATCAATCCCATTGATCATCTTCGCGTAACGCAACACCATCAAGTCTAGCCATCCGCAGCGTCGCGCGCGCCCTGTCACCGCTCCAAACTCTTTCCCTCGCTCGCGAACTTCCTGCGCCTCCAGCTCGGGCATCTCGGTCGGAAATGGCCCGCCGCCTACACGCGTCGTATACGCCTTCGAAATTCCCAACACGTTCTTGATTTTGGTTGGCGGCACCCCCACGCCGGTAGCCGCACCACCCGAAATCGCGCTCGACGACGTCACATACGGATACGTCCCATGATCGATGTCCAACATGGTCCCTTGCGCGCCCTCAAAAAGCACCGACTTGCCTTCGTCCAACGCGCGATTCACTAATTCCGCCGTATCGCAAATGTATCCGCGAATCTTTTCGCCTAATTTCAAAGTCGCTTCCACTTCATGCGAAAAATCGATGTCGGCGCCGTAAGCGCCTTTGGCCAATCGGTTCTTCTCAGCGACCACCCGAGCCGCTTTCTTCCGAAACAATTCCGGCTCCAGTAAATCGCACATTCGCAGGCCGCGCCGCGCCATCTTGTCTTCATAAGCCGGCCCAATGCCGCGTGAAGTCGTCCCAATCTTGTCTGCACCCCGCGCGCCTTCCGCCGCCTTATCTAATTCGCGATGATAGGGAAAAATTAAATGCGCGCGATTGCTGATGTGCAACCGGCCCTTCACATCAATCCCCGCCTTCGCCAGCGTTTCAATCTCCGCCACCAGCGCCGCCGGATCCACCACGACGCCAGTTCCGATCACCGCCTGCTGCTTCGGCCGCAAAATCCCGCACGGAATCAGCTGCAACACATAACGGTCCTTGCCGATAATGACGGTATGTCCCGCATTGTGCCCGCCCGCAACGCGCGCAATAAAATCAAACGACCCCGCAAGGTAGTCCACCACCTTGCCCTTACCTTCATCGCCCCACTGCGCGCCCACCACGACGACCGATTTCATTCAGTCAATCTCCTAAGTAGAACAGGCACTCCTGCCTGTTCTCTTTTTCTACTCCCGGGCCACACTTCATCGTCACAACGTTCACTTCATCTATACTGCGGTGGAATTCTCCGAGAACGGACAGGTTCTAATCGTAAACTCGCCCCGCCGTCTACGCAAGCAGCCTTCGGCTGGCTCGATGCAGGGCACGTTGAGCAAATGTGCCTCTACCTGCTTAACTTCGCAAAACGAAAACACGAGACTAAATGATCGTTCACCATTCCCGATGCTTGCATAAACGCATAACAAATGGTCGAGCCCACGAACCGAAAGCCTCGCTTCTGCAGATCCTTGCTCATCGCATCCGATTCTGCCGTCTTCGCCGGCAAACTATTGTGCGTCTTCCAAGCGTTCTGTTTAGGCGTGCCACCCACAAATTGCCAGATGTATTTGTCGAAAGACCCAAACTCATCCTGCACCTTCAAGAACGCTCGCGCATTCGAAATCGTTGCCGCGATCTTCAACTTGTTGCGGATAATCCCCGCATCCTTCAAAAGCTCCCGTACCTTCTTTTTGTCATACCGCGCCACCTTCTCCACATCGAAGCCGTCAAACACCTCGCGATACCGCGCGCGCTTCTTCAAAACAGTTTCCCAACTCAGCCCAGCCTGCGCTCCCTCTAAAATCAAAAGCTCAAACAACTCGCGGTCGTCGTGCAGCGGCACGCCCCATTCCTCATCGTGATAAGGAATATTCAACTCACTCGTCGCCCAATGGCACCGCTTTATCGCCATATCAACTGCTCCCAGCTCCCAATTGTAGAGCACACTTATTCACCGCCGCCATGAGGGAAACGGTGGAACAATTTAAGCAAAGGTTATTCGCACTCGCGACTGTAAAGGGAACAGCTCCTGACATCGGGCTATTTTAGGATGGAATGAATGATGATGGTATTCCCGCCGAGAAGTACCGGGTCCGAGGCCAACTCGTCCGTCCAGCGGTCGGCGCGCCTCTGCTTGGGCGTCAGTTTTGCCATAAGCCTGATGAGCGCCACGAGCGGCCAGTAGAGCCACTGATTCCCTTTTTTCCGGTCGCGGTACACGCCTTGAATCGCAAACCCGTTTTTCTCGAGGTAATAGCGCAGCTCGTTGTACCCAATTGGGTTGGCATGGACAGCGATCTCGTCCATGCCAGCGCAATCGTAATGAATCTTGGATTTCGATTGTTCCGAAAGCGGCTTGAAATGTGAGGTATATCCAAAAAGCAGCCATTTCAATCGCTCTTCGACGTTCATGATGTTGGGCACGCTGATGATCAAGTGCCCCCCCGGTTTCAGTAGCCGCCTGTACTCGCGAAATGCCTGCGGCGGCGAATCAATGTGCTCCAACCCATCCAGCGAAGTAATGAAGTCGAACGACTCCGACGCATACGGCAGCGTGCCTGCCAAATCGCCGCGCTTAATCTCTACTCCGTCGAGACGGAACAGCTCCGAATACAGGTCGCAGCAACGCACATCAAAACCTTCCGCAATCAAATCCTGCGCGAGCGCGCCTTCACCTGCGGGACAATCCAGAATTACGCCGCGCGAAAGCGGCCTCAAAATCTTCAGCACCGTTTCGTGCAGGCCAGGCCGCGACATCGCCAGGGGACCACGATCTCCCGCGAGCAGCGGCGGGTGATCCGCCGGTTTTACGGTGCGTGTCGTCGTCGCCGCTGTCTCTGCCGTAGCCAATCGATGCTCCCGGAATCCAATGCCCGCGCAATATGCGCAAAAAGCAAAGGGCATGCCGCATTCAACTGTACGACATGCCCCGCCAATCTTACTACCTTTTTGCGGCGCTTTTCGCGCCGCAATTTACTCCGCGAATTATGCTAAGTGCCGGTCGAGCGCCTTCGTAATCTGATCCTTCGGCACCGCGCCCACAATCTGTTCTACGACCTGTCCGTTCTTGAAAACCAGGATCGTGGGGATGCCACGAATGTTGTAGCGCCCCGCCGAATTCATCGCTTCGTCGACGTTCAGCTTCATCACTTTGAGCTTGCCAGCGTAATCATGCGCAATCTCGGCAACCGTCGGTGCGAGCATGTGGCAGGGACGGCACCACTCCGCCCAGAAATCCACCATCACGGGCTGCGTGCTACTGGCGGTCAGCACTTCCGCCTCAAAATTCCCGTCCGTCACTGCTTGGATTTTTTCCGTTTGGGTATTGTCAGCCATGTTGTTTGTCCTCAACAGCTTGCCGCTAGGCCGCTGTTTTTATCTCCTTCGTCAGTTCAATTAGATGTTGTAACAGACATTTGGTTTCGTGCTGCCTGCCCAGCGCCTCGAAGGGTTAGCGCCGCTTCGTACACTCTCGCATACTCCGCAGCGGGACCCTTCCAGGAGAAATCCTTTGCCATGCCGTTCAATTGGATGCGACGCCAGATGCGCTCATCAGTGCAATGATGCAAAGCCTGCCTAATCGCGTACATCATGGCCGCGCCGGAATATTCCGCAAACTTAAAACCAGTTCCCGTGCCGTGCTCCAGATCGAACGGCTCGACAGTATCATCTAATCCGCCCGTCGCTCTCACAATCGGCACCGTACCATACTTCAAGCTGTAGATCTGATTCAAGCCACAAGGCTCGTAGCGCGAGGGCATCAGGAACATGTCCGCGCCGGCCTCAATCTTATGCGCAATCTCATTGTCATAGGCGATTTTTACCCCAACTCGCCCAGGAAACGTGTTCGCCATCGCCTGAAACAGTTCTTCGTACCTGCGTTCGCCGGATCCCAACACAACCAGCGACAGATCCTCTTTCATCAACTCATAGGCTTTCTCCGCGATCAAATCGAATCCCTTCTGATCCGCGAAGCGCGACACAATTCCAATGACCGGCCGCGCGGCATGCTCCAGAGCGATCCCGTACAATTCCAGCAAGACTTGCTTGCACACCTGCTTTCCGCTCATATCCTTCGCGGAATATTTCATGGGAATCAGCTTGTCTTTCTCCGGACTCCACGCGGAGTAATCGACCCCATTCAAAATGCCAACCAGACGATCGCCGCGGCTTCGCACCACGCCATCCAATCCCCAGCCAAACTCGGGCGTCTGAATCTCCTGGGCGTACCTCTTGCTCACGGTCGTCAGATAATCGGAATAGACGAGCCCGCCCTTCAAGAAATTCACGTTGCCGTAAAACTCCATGCCTGCAGGATTGTAGACGGGCAACGGAATTCCCGCGCGCTCGAGAACGTCGGTTTTGAAAAGCCCGTGATAGCCCATGTTGTGAATCGTGAAGACCACAGGGATGTCTTTCACCAGAGGATCATCACCATACGAAGTGCGGAGCAGGACAGGCACGAGCGCCGTCTGCCAATCGTGGCAATGAATCACGTCCGCGGGCCAAACGTGCTTCACAATTTCAATTGCCGCGCGGCAGAACTCGCTATACCGCTCGGCGTTATCTGGAAAATCGCCGTCGCTGTTGCCATAGATGCCGTCGCGATCGAAATACGCGGGGTCATCGACAAAAAAGTAGCGAACGCCGGAAATCTGCGTTCCGTCCATTACGGCTGGAAACCGCAGATGATTGGCCATCGGAATCGTGAGGCTCGGCACCACCACGGCGCTCGGTTTGGTTCCGCGATAGCGCGGCAGCACGACCGCCACTTCGTGGCCCTGCGCGACCAACGCCTTTGGTAGCGCTTCGACCACGTCCGCAAGGCCGCCGGTCTTTGAGAACGGCAGCCCTTCCGATGCTACAAAAAGTATTCTCACTCGTCTGTCTTTACTCGATTCCTTGAACGCTCTTCGCGGCTTCTCTACTTCAGCGCATTCACAGGAGCGATCGCGCGATGCACATTCATTTTACGCTACTGGACCCATTTCGGCGCGTCAAGACAGAACCGCTCGGCTTCAACCGCCCGCAGCTCTTCCTGCTACACTTTCGGCGCATGGCTCGTCAACGACTAGGCCAACACTTTCTCGCGGACGCCGACTGGCGCGAACAAATCGCGCGCGCCATTGGCGTTTCTCCTCACTCGACCCTTGCGGCAACGTCTGCGGCGGAAGCATCGTATTGCTGGATAGAAGTCGGCGCAGGCCACGGCGAAATGACGGAGTACCTCGCGTCCACCGGCGCGGCAGTCTATGCCGTCGAGTTGGACGCGATGCTCGTTGTAAAACTTCAGCAACTCACTAAAAAATTCCCAAATCTCACGGTCGTCCCGGGTGATGTTCTCGAGAGCGATCTGGCCACGCTCGCTGCCGGACGCCGCATCCGCGTTTACGGCAATTTGCCGTACTACATCACCTCGCCAATTCTCCATCATTTTTTCGCGTTCGCGGATTTGATCGATGAAATTCACATTGTCATCCAGGAAGAGGTCGCACAGCGGCTTACCGCGAAGCCCGAGACGAGGCAATTTGGCTATCTCTCCGTCGCCACGCAACTTTACACTCGTCCGGAATTTGTCCTCTGCATTCCGCGCAGTGCCTTTAGCCCGCCGCCCGAAGTCGGATCCGCGCTGGTAACGCTTCGCCTTCCCGGCGAAAGAGCAAACCTGGGGCTTCGCGACGAGGAAGCCTTTCTGGATTTTGTAAAATTGTGTTTTTCGAAGAAGCGCAAGACGCTCATCAACAATTTGCGATCGCTGGCAGAGCCGGATAGAGTGCGCGAAGCCCTCAGCGGTCAAGGCCTGCGCCTCGACGCGCGCGCCGAGCAACTTTCCGTTGCGCAGTTCGCCGCTCTGCGCAATTCGTTGACGGCCGCTCTCTAACTCTTTCAGGCGTCTTTCTTCTGCGCAGCGATCAATCTGTCCGGATAGTCGCTCATGATTCCGTCAACGCCAGCAGCCATGAGCAATCGAATGTGCGCAGGATGATTTACGGTCCAACAAACGACTTGCAAATCCCGCGCGTGGGCTTGCTCGATCATCGAAGGAGTCACCAGATCTCCGCGCACTACAATCTGCCGTGCACCTATATCCACGGCGGATGTGAGAGGATCGTCGAGCTGTCCGTCATAAAGCACTCCTGTCATCAGCGTCGGCTCGATCTTGCGCAAGCTTGCCAGGATCGCGGGGTCAAACGAAATTACGACCACGCGTGCCACCTCTCCGGACTCTCGCAGGGCGCCGATTAATGCGTGCTCTCCGCCCCAGGAGCCGCTCGGTTTCAATTCCAAATAAAATACGACGTCATTTTTTTTTGAAAATTCGAGAATCTCTTCGAGAGTGGGAATACGCTCTCCGGCGTACTCGCTGCCGAACCACGAGCCCGCGTCCAGCCGCCGTAGTACGGCGAGCGTCTGATCGTGCACTTTGCCCTGGCCGCCGGTAGTGCGATCTACAGTGTCATCGTGGATGGCCACAAACCGTGCGTCGCGCGAGAGTTGCAAATCCGTCTCGATAAAAGCGGCTCCCAACGCAACGGCCTTCTTGAACGCGGCTAGCGTATTTTCCGGCGCGTGCCCCGAAGCTCCGCGATGCCCGATAATCAACAATTCAATGCGCTCCTTCCAGGAAACGCCAGCTAGGTGAAACGCTCAACGACAAAGAATCTCCGCACTCTCGCCTCTTGGCGAGATGTTCGGCCCGATTTGTATGCTAACACCCACGTACAGTCAACTCGGTATGTGCATAACCCGGTGCATCTTGTATCTAACCACCAGAGGTAGTCCAATCTTCGGAGGGGGGAAAAATGAGAAAGGAATTCCGGGCCCTGCTCGTGGCGGTGCTTATGTCGGCCCAGCTGGCAGCTCTGCCCAATGCTCCGGCGTCGCCGCTGCACCAATCCAAAAACCAGAACGAGCCAAAGTCACAACAGGAACTCACGAGGGAAGTGCGTCATGTTCTCGTCATGCTGCCGTACTACTCCGTGTTCGACAATCTGGGGTATCGGGTGGAAGGCGACAAAGTGATCCTGGAAGGACAGGTCGTTCGCGGTTCCCTGAAGTCCGACGCTGAGGCCGCTGTGAAGAGCGTCGCGGGTGTCAGCTCGGTCGTTAGCAATATTGAAGTTCTTCCTCCCGCTCCTATGGATGACCAGCTGCGGCGTGCACTCTACCGTGCCATTTATGGCGAGCCCTCTTTGTCGCGCTATGGATATGCTTCGTAGCTTCGATCCATATCATCGTGAAGAATGGAAACGTCACGCTCGAAGGCTATGTTGACAATGATGCCGATAAAAACATGGCGAATATTCGAGCTAACGGTGTGCCGAATGTTTTTTCGGTGAAGAATAACTTGCAAGTCGAAAGCGGCGGCAAATAATTTCTGGATGCTAAGGGGCGGCCGCAATGCCACTTTGCAGCGCCACCGCAATTTTTAGAACATTTTCTTTTTTCACTAGCGCAAACGTACCGCCAACATCAGTGTAACTATCGCGTTTGTTGTGGCTTCAGAGATCGGCGGAAACTGGGCATCCATGGAGTGAACTTTTGTATCGTTCGTTGCCATTGGGCATTGGCAAGCTTTTCAAGCTTCGAGGAGAGACCGCTAACCGCTTGAAGACATGAGGCTTACAAGGTCAAAAGAAGCGCCCAATGGCCTTTGAATTGCCCTTTACACTATCAATAGCCCAAACCCGCTCATGGGCTCACTCGAGAGGTCTGAGAAAAAATGGCAACTGCGACCTTAAAACCAAACCCAGCGACCGCGCCCCTGCCCTTCGCGAATCGCGTCGTGTGCGTTAACGCTGCGCCAGAAGAGTTTGACTTGGCGAGTGGCTTGCCGTCAGGATTTCTCGAGTTTCTGGCGCCGCTGCATGCTGCACTAACGCTTCGACAGCGCGCGTTAGTCGCGCGGCGTGAGCGTGCTCTCGCCGAAGCGCATGCCGGAAAATTGCCGAATTACTTGCCACCTTCCGTAGCCACCACGAATTCCTGGCGTATCGAGCTTCCCTCGTGGTGCGCCGACCAGAGAAACCAGATGACTGGTCCGGCCGACGAGGCTGAACTCGTCGTGAAAATGCTAAATTCCGGCGCGCCTGGCGTGATGCTGGATCTGGAAGACTCGAACGCGAATTCTTGGGAACACACGATTTGTGGCATCGAAAATATTCTCGATGCACTTGCAGGGCGTCTGACGTACTACGATCGAAAGCGCGAAAAGACCGTTGGAATTTCGGCGAGCAGCACAGTGATTTTCACGAGGCCGCGCGGATTGCATCTTCACCAAGCCGGAATTCTTGATGGCGAACTGTTGCCCGCTTCCCTCTTCGACGTGGCGATGGTGGCGTATCAAGTAGACTTCAGCACGCTTAAGCATCCACTGTGTTTTTATATTCCGAAATCCGAATCGGCCGACGAGGCGCTGTGGTGGCGCGATCTGTTCCAAATGATTGCGCGCGCGAAGGGTCTTCCGGCTGGCGCGATAAAATGCATGGCGCTGGTGGAATCGCATCCGCTCGCCTATCAGATGGAAGAGTTCGCGTGGAATCTTCGCGAGCACATTCTGGGACTGAATCTTGGCCGCTGGGATTACATGGCCAGCTTGATCGACTTCAACCTGGAAAATCCGGAATGGGTTCTGCCGGACCGCAACACGATTCCGCACAATGTGGCGTTTTTCCAAAATTTGCGCGAGCTGATGCCGGAGATTTGCCACAAGCACGGCATGCTCGCGATTGGCGGCATGACTGCGCTCTTTCCGAGCCGCGAAGATGCGGAATTGAACGCGCGCGCCTTGAAAGTGCTCGCGGAAGATAAGAAGAATGAATCCATGTCTTTGATGGATGGCGCGTGGACCGGCCACCCGGATCAGAACGCGATTGCCGTCGAGCAATTCCCGGCGCCCAATCAACTCAGCGCGCGCCCGTTAAACCACGACACACATGCGAATTTACGCCCGCTTCCTACCGGCGTGGGCAAGCGAACGCTTGCGGGAACGCGCGCGGCCATTCGAACCGTCATTCGCTATCGCAAGGGCGTCTTGCAGGGCAAAGGCGCGAGCCTGCTGGATGGCTACATGGAAGATCTGGCGACCGATCGGATCTATCGCTTGATGATCGCCCAGCGAGTGCAGCATGCCAGCAGCGTCGAGATTGTCGACGAAAACGGCGCGCCTGTTCTGCATACACCGGAATTAGTCAGCCGGCTTTTTGACGAAGAGCTCGATCGGTTGCTCGCCGAGCCGGCGAATGCAAACGATCCGCGGTCCGTAGCCTCATTCCGCGAAGCGCGAAGTTTGAGCGAAGAAATGATTCGCCGGCACGAATTTAACCCTGCTTAAAGAACGTCACTAGCGACGTCGTAGAGTCTGCTCACAAACCTACATTTCATTTTTGAAATTATCCCAATATAAAAATGGAAGGGGCCTGCGAGGGCCCCTTCGCATCTTCAGGCTCGACGCGAAACCAACAGTCTACATACGTTAGTTGGAACCTTTGGGGTCCGTGGTTTGGCTAGTGGTGGCACTTGTCGCATCGCCAATTTGCAGATCGTACTTATCTCCTGAGAAGAAAAGTGTCGTGAGTGTACGGCTGCCGTCCTTTGCTGCGGCGGCCGAATAGCCGTCTTGCTTATTCGAGACTGGCAGAGAAACAACTCGCGCGGAAACGCTAGCCACGGTTTCCTTGCCCTTCAGAATATTCACCTTTACGTCGGGACCGGTGCCGCTCCATTCGAACTTGTATTCACCAGGCGCCAGCGACTTGCCCTCAACGCTTACGCTGGTATCGATATGAAGTGTTTTCTTGTTGCCGTTCCCCGCAAAAACGCTCGCGGATAACAACAATGAGCTGCCAACCAACAGAGTGAAAAGCTTGGTGACTTTCATGTGCAACTCCCTTTTCTTTTCTCCTGCGCTGGAACGTTAGAGTGCATGTCCCGGGCTGCGGAGGATTTGGCCTACTAATTCGATTAATTAGACGGTTTTCGGCTCCTCGCCGTTATACCTGCGGGGCCGCAAAGTTTGCTTTGGACGCAGAAAATAATTTCATGGTCGAATGCGGATAGCTCTAAGTTCTGGAATTGCTGTAAGTTGGCGTTGTGAGAGAGACACTGTAGCGAAGGGGATCTCTGTGAAAGTTTTGCAACAATCGAGGGAAAGTGAGATTGCTGTTCGGCAGAGAGTAGAAGCTTTGGATTGGGCGGCCGCGGAGGAGTTGTTGTCCGCGCGCGGCTATGCAGTGACGGCGCCGTTGCTGACGGAGGAGGAATGCGCGGACTTGGTTGCTTTGTACAACGATGAGAAACGATTTCGCAGTCACATCATCATGGAGCGCTATCGTTTTGGCGTTGGCGATTACAAGTATTTCGACAATCCGTTGCCCCAGGTGGTCGCCAGCCTGCGTACTGCCGCGTATCCACACTTGGCGAAGATTGCGAATCGTTGGGCTGAGGCTTTTGGCGAACGCGGCGCGCCGTATCCCTTACATCACGCCGACTTTTTGAAAACTTGCCATAACGCTGGACAGAAAAAACCGACTCCACTGATGCTTCACTACGAAGCAGGCGGCTACAACTGTCTGCATCAGGATCTTTATGGTGAAGTAAGTTTCCCTTTGCAGATGGTCTTCTTGCTGGGGCAAGAGGGGCGAGACTGGGAAGGCGGCGAGTTTATTTTGGCTGAGCAACAACCGCGAGCGCAATCGAAGGCCGAAGTAGTGCGCGCGAATCAAGGACAGGCGATCATTTTCACGACGAGGTACAGGCCGGTGAAAGGAACACGCGGCTATTATCGCGTCAATTTGCGGCACGGTGTCAGCCGCGTACATCGCGGCACACGTTACACCTTGGGGATGATTTTCCACGACGCGAAGTGAGCTTCGGCTCGCGAGCCATCAGCCTGCGAATCTGAGCAGAACGACACCCACTCACAAATTGCACCTTCTTACGGCGGTCGCGTATTTTTGAGCACGTCGAGGTCACTGCACATCTGGCCCCCCGCCTCGGCCGCGATATAATTTCTTTCATGCATACTAATCGTCTCTCTCACAAATTGCGTTTACTTGGGATTGTTTTCACGCTTTTTGCAGCACCGGCTTTCGCCCAAGATGCAAACTGGGAACATGAACTCACGACCTGGCGCGCGCAGCACGTCGCCGATCTTCTGAAACCCGCAGGCTGGCTTTCTCTCACCGGGCTTGAATGGCTGCAGCCTGGCGACAATTCGTTTGGAACAGCGGCCGACAACAAGATTCGTCTTGCAGGCAACAGCGCGGCACACATGGGGATTCTTCATCTCGAGGGTAATAACGTCCGGCTGATGCCTCCGGCTGGCGGTTTTCCGGGTGATTTGCGAGTGGCCGATGAGCCGGCAAAAGCTCAGCTTCTCACGGTAGAAGCTGACAGCGACAAAAATGCTCAGCACATCACGATTGGCACGTTGAATATGTACGTCATCCGGCGCGAAGCAAAGATTGGCCTGCGAGTGAAAGACTCGAAGTCGCCGACGCTCGTCGCGTTTCACGGATTGAACTGGTATGCGCCGGACGAGAAATATCGTGTGAAGGCAAAATGGATTCCCTACAATCCGCCGAAATCCGTCACGCTGGCGACGCTGGCAGGCACAACGTATGCGCAGCCCGTTCCAGGAGTTGCGGAATTTGTTTTGGAGGGCAAAACGTATCGTCTGGAGCCGGTGCTCGAAGATCCGGCAGCGCCGCAACTTTTCTTCATACTTCGCGACACTACCAGCACGACAGCGACTTATCGGGCTTGCCGGTTTCTCTACACCGTTTTGCCCAGCCACGGTCTCGACAAGCCAGGCGAACTTTGGCTGGATTTGAACCGCCTGGAAAATCCGCCGTGTGCTTACACGCCGTTTGCTACGTGCCCGTTGCCGCCGCCACAGAATCGGCTGGCTATTCCTTTGCCGGTGGGGGAGAAGCGCTACCACGAGTGAGGTTTTTGAACGGGTCGATGGGCTTCCGAAGGAAATAGGGCACGGCTCTTCGAGGCCCAGTGTAAACGTGCCGTGCCCTTACGGATCCAGGCGACGCCCGGATTGGAAATTGGCAGCGATCTGTCGGACAATGAAACTTGTAGACGAGATATGAACCCTCCTGAAGCCAGAGCGCTCGCAAGGAAAGACGACGATGCCGCCGCGCGCGAGAAACTGATCGCTCTGCGGCTGGCGCTGCTGCGTGTTCACAAAACGCTGCTGGACATGGAGCGGCGCGACTACGAGCGCGCCAACGGCAAGGTCACGGTGGGAGAACTTTTCCGGCTGGTCATTGACCACCAGCAGTTCGGCTGGCTGCACAATATTTCTGAGTTCGTGGTCCGGCTGGATGAAACACTTGCAGGAGAAAATCCCATCACGGCTGAAGACGTTCGCACAGCCTTCTCGCTGGCACGCAAGATGTTTGCTCCTTCGGAATCGGGCGATGCGTTCCAGAAGAAATATTTTGATGCGATTCAGATGGACCCTGCCGTGGTGATCGACCATGCGGAACTCGCTCGACTGTTTAACAACGAGCCGCCCGATGTTAGCTCGCCGTAACCGTGGAACGCCCGCATTTCAAACTTCGCCGCCTCACTCGAAAAGAGCTTCCCTGTGGCACGCTGGAACTGGCGCGGTTTCTGATCGGCAAGGTCGTTGTCCATGATCTGCCTGAGGGACGGCTCAGCGGACGAATCGTGGAATCGGAAGCATATCCGCCGGGCGATCCCGCGGGGCATCATTTTCGAGGCCCTACACCTCGTAATCGCTCACTTTTTCTGCGGCACGGCCACGTGTATGTCTATTTCAATTACGGCATGCACTTCATGTTGAATATCTCCAGCGAACGAGCTGGCGTTGGCGGCGGCGTGCTTATTCGCGCGCTCGAACCTCTTGAAGGGATCGAGCTAATGCAGCTCCACCGAAAGAGCAAGGAGCTTCTCGATCTCACGCGCGGCCCTGGGCGGCTTGCGGCGGCGCTGCGGATCGACCGAAGCCTCGATGGTCTCGACCTCTTTTCGCGCGGTCCAGTTTGGTTGGGGATTCTGGTTCCTTCCAAGAACGACAAGCGCGGCGGCGCCGCTGAAGCGCCCGTCGACACTACTATTCGCATCGGGATCACTCATGCTGCTGACCAGCCGTTCCGTTTTTACGAGCGCGGCAATCCTTTTGTGAGCGGCCCTAAGCGGCTGCTGCTTTCTCCGTCCCCGCAAACAAATGCTACACGTTGATGCAGCAGAACCCTGCTATCCGAAATCTTGAGGCAACGGGAAAGTTGACGGACGCGACTGGCTAATCGCCGCAGGCGTACCCAGTCTGGGTATTCATTGGCAGAAATTCTTCCGTGCGTTTCGGCTTGGCTGGTTTTGTAACGCGAAGACTCCGCTCGATCGAGGCTGAACGCTGCTGTTTCTGCCGCGCACTATCGCGCAAACCTTCGCGCAACCGTCTATGCGCACGGAAGAGCCTCAGGCGTACGGCCACCGTCGAAATCCCCAGCCGCGCTGCCACTTCGTGGGTGGAATATTGCAGGACATCGCGCAGCAGACAAATTTGGCGCAAGTCAGGTGCGAGGCGCGCGATCGCGCCAGCAATTAGCACACGAAACTCCCGGCGCGCGTAGCGCTCTTCGGGATTGTCGGTGCGCGCGGCTAGCCGGCTGCCGAAGGTCTCTTCCGGCACGCTCCCCGGTTCTTCCAGCGAGATATACTTGCCGTCGCGGCGCTGTCGGATCAAGTCAATCGAAGCATTGGTGGTGATACGCGAGACCCAGGCGTGTAGATCGTCCTTGCCCTCATCTTGCTGTCCCGCAAACTGGTTGAGCCGGGAGAACGCTTTCAGCAGGGCTTCCTGGCGGGCGTCTTCGGCGTCGGCGCTATTCCCTGTCAGGCGCAGAGCACGGCGATAAAGCCCGGGTCCGTACGGCAGCACCATTTCGGCAAACGCCTCGCCATCACCGAGACGGGCGTCAGCCAGAACCTTTCGCTTGGACGCGCGGAGGTTTTCGGCATTTTCGCTTTCAAGATTGTAGGCGTCTAAAACAACACTTGCGGCGCTCATGTCGGAGAGCTAAGTCGCACCCCGAGCACCATGCGTGCAGCGCGCTAAGATATTGAAAACACAAAAGTAATTCAAATTTGCGAAAAACATGGCGCGCACTGGACCGTCCGATTGTGGGACGCACCGTAGCGTTTCCGGTCACTCAAGTGGGCGGATTCAGTCGCCGTTGGGTTCCTGTGGGAATTCTTACGTTCCGTAAGCGAATGGGCAGAGAGGCCCCTCACGTTATTGGGGCGAGCCGCCTTTCGCGCCGGGAGCGAGGTTCTCGTAGACTTTGCCTCCCTTCATAACGAAAAGGATGCGGCGGGCTGCGGTGACATCGCGGAGAGGGTCCCCGTCCATGGCGATGATGTCTGCATCCATGCCGGGAGCGATCGCGCCAATTTTGTCCTTCAGGCCGAGGGACGCGGCGGAGATGCTCGTGGCGGACATGATCGCAGCCATCGGGTCCTGGCCACCGTCGCGCACGCGTACGATGAATTCTTCCTCATTGCGGCCGTGAGCGCCGGCGACGGCGTCCGTACCATAAACAATTTTCAGATCTTTGTGCGTCAGCGCCTTCTTAAACGTATCGAGGACGATGGCGATGCCCTTCTCCATGAAGGCGAAGCCTTGTTCGTTGTAGTTTCCGATGCCGAGATATTTTTCTTTGTTTTCGAGATAGTTCTGCAGCACGAGGCCGATGTTGGGGTCGTAATAGGTACCGCGCTGGGCCATGAGCGCAAACACTTCGTCGGTGACGTAGGCGCCGTGCTCGATGGTCGTGCAGCCGGCAAGCGTGGCAGCTTTCGCTGATTCCGCGGAGTGCGCATGAACAATGGTGCGCAGGCCGAGCGACTTGGCCTCGCCGCACGCTGCTGCAAGCTGATCGTCGCTCATCGTTTGCGTGCCGCCCTCGCGGATGCTTTTTGAGGCGAAGAGTTTGATGAAGTCCGCGCCTTGCTGTTTTCTTTCGCGAACGAGCTCTCGAAGTTTTTCGGGCGGGCCGCTCTTTTCGTCGAGGGGTTCAAGCGATGTGAGCATGCGCGGCCCCGGGATGATTCCTCGGGCGATGGCTTCACGTAAATCTTTGTCTTCGGGCGAGCCGGGGCTTTGTATGGTGGTGAATCCGGCGTTGAGGGTGAGGATGGCGTTGTCGGCAGCGTGAAGCATGGCGTGGACGGGAGGCTCGTCTTTTCCGGCGAGGCGGCTGTTATCGAAATGCCAGAAGATGTGCGCGTGGGTATCGATCCAGCCGGGAGTGACGGTCAACCCGGCGAGGTCGTAGGTGATCGCGCCGGCGGGCGCCTCACCGCCGATGCGAACTATTTTTCCACTCTCGACGACGATGATCGCGTTGTGGAGAACCTGACCCCTGCCATTGAGAACGGTGGCAGTTTTCAGAGCGATTGGGCGTTCTTGGCCCGAGGCGCGGTTTGTTAGAAATGGTGCGGCAATGAAAAAAATCGCGAGAGCGAATCGCATGCGTCTTGGCATCTGATCTCCTCCGGAATTTCTGCGCGCTGACGCGCCGACTCGTCGTATGAATGGCTTTTGGTCGACATGGATGTACCGCGAAATAGCGCTTCATGCAAGAGTTGCGCAGGAGAGTACAAATGCTGGGCGCAATAGCGAGAAAACCGAACGACGAAAGACTGCGCCACTATGGGTTAAGATAGAAAAAAGAGGCTCCACGATGTCACTGCAAGACCTCCAGAAGTTGATCGCCACACTTAACGCCAAGCAGCAGGAAGCAGTAGCAGAGTTTATCGGCATCCTTAAGAAAGAACAGAAACCGGATATGACTTTCCGCGAGGCGTTGGATGAATTTGTCGGTAAGCACCCCGAGCTACTCCGCCGACTTGCACAGTGAACTGAACAACCTTTGTGCGTCTACTGAAGCAATCGAAACAGACCTTTTCCCTCTGTAAGACGTCTACGCTTGAATTCAGGCGTTCACTTGCTTGCGGGAGTGATGACGACGCTGCGGAACATCACGCGGCCTTTTTCGCTGCCTTGGAGGTAGATAGGGCCGGGAAGTTCTTCGTGGCTATCGAGAGCGCCGCCTGTGATGCCGGGAATTTCTTTGTTGTCGATGATGGTCGTACCATTCAGGACGACCGTTACCGTGCGGCCGATCAGAGTAATGTCGTACGTCTGCCACTTGTCAGGGGTGCGGGCGGGCTCTGGCGAAGGAGCGAGGAAACCGTAAACGCTACCCAGGCGCCGCTCGGGCGGGTCGGTTATGGAATCGGTTTCGAGTTGGACTTCGTAGCGGCCTCGCAAATAGACTCCGCTGTTAGATTCCGGGCCGCAGTTGAACTCGACGTGCAGCTTGAAATCTTCAAATTTGGAGTTGTTGATCAGTTCGGGGCCGTTACCAGGAGTGATGAGCAGGCCATTTTCCACTCTCCAAGCGGGTGCAGCGCCGGCTTTTTGTTCGTGCCAACCGGTTAAGTCTTTGCCGTTGAAAAGTGGTATCGGGGCAGCCCAGCTTGGCGGGCTTGTCCTTTTGAGTGCCGGTGCTCTGACCCCAGTCCATTGCCAAGTTATACCGTCGGGGCCAGTCAGCGTTCCTGAAAGAGTCTTTCCGTTCAGCGTGCCTTCGAAGACCAGATCGGCTTTGCTGTCTTCTTCTTCCTTGGGTGAAACGAACTTCAGATGGCCGTTCGAGAGTTCAACGCTCGGAAGCGGACGGGCGTCTCCCCAGCGGCCCACCATCTCGGCTTTGAGCTGTCCATTTTCCTCACGCAGTTGCAGCCAGGAGGGATATTCGTGGTCGGGCGCTTTCAGCGTCAAATCCCAGCGACCGAGAAAAGCTGCATCGCTCTCCGAGGCGGAGTAGCCGGAAGATTCGTTGTTGCGAGAACGCCCTCCCGCGGACAACGAAGTGAGAATGACAGCAGCGATAAACGCGAACACGATTCTCTGGCTCTTCATCGAGCGATGAATCCCTTCCAGTTAGTGCCGGTTTACGAATTGCGTGCTTGCTCTGTCCTTACTGATCTTTGTCCAGGTACTCCTCCGGAACGTCGTCTTCCGGCACTTCGTGCGTATGTATTTCGCCTTCGTCAGCGTCAGGAACATCTTCAACGCCTTTTACGACTTCGGCTTCAAAAGCGTTTCCTTCTTCGAGCAATTCGTCCACGCTCTCCGAATCCGCGCCCGCTCGGTTTGACAGGCCCTGTAGATCGCCAGACTGGCCACCGGAGCGCGCTCCGAGACCTTTTGGCTCGAACACGACAGTGTCCACGCCGTCGCTCTTGCCGCGGGGTTTATTTCTCTTGAACGCCTTCTTCTTTGGAGCAACTTTCTTGGCAAGCGCAGACTTTTTGGCAGTCGCAGGTTTCCTGACAGGCGCGGCCTTTTTGACCGCCTTTTTCTTGGGCACCGGCTTGCGGCTCAAAGATTTCTTGGTTTTGGCGGGCTTCTTCTTTTTACTGGTTTTAGTTGGCATGGCAGGAGTTTACCACTGACGCCCGGAATCTCACGCATTTCCTGCGCAGGCCACAATGTAAAAAATCAGGCGGAGGAGGGGCGCTTGCAAAGACGGTTGACAACCTCTAGTCTGCTTGAGCTGAGCAGACGAAAGGGCGAAACTTCTTGCCGGATTTCACTCCCGAACTTCTCGTTTACGGATTCATCTGGTATGTCGCGTTTCTGTTCTCCACGACGTGTCACGAGGCGGCCCACGCATTCGTCGCCAAGACGGGAGGGGATGAGACCGCGGCACTTGGCGGCCAGGTCTCCTTAAATCCTGTCCCACACATGCGGCGCGAACCGTGGGGAATGATCTTTATTCCCATTCTGTCGTTCTTATTCATGGGCAGAATGTTCGGATGGGCCAGCGCACCATACGATCCGCTTTGGGAACGGCGCCATCCCCGGCGCTCGGGATGGATGGCTCTTGCAGGCCCGGGGGCAAATTTCTCATTGATGCTGATCGCCGTGGCGGGACTGCACTTGGGAGCCGCGGCTGGCTGGTTTCATCGCGACCCCATCACGGGCAATCTGGATTTTGCGGCAACGACTCTTCTCATCTTCTTCTCGTTGAATTTGCTGCTGGGCACGTTCAACCTTTTGCCGTTCGCGCCGCTCGATGGAAGTACGGTGATCTTGCTGTTCATGAGCGAAAAGACCGCGCAGCGCTACCTGGATTGGCTCCGCGGCAACAGCTTCGCGATGGCGGGACTATTGGTAGGCATTCTCGTGTTCCGTTACATTTATGATCCAATCAATCGTTTCGTAAGCGTGCTGCTTCTGCCAGGCCACTTGTGATGCTCCATATCTGAACACTCCACAGAGGAGTGTTACCCTCGCGAACATAGTTCAAGACGCTCCAATCCGATCAAGGTTTTCTTTTTCAGTACGATACAAGGTGTTGTGAATGGTTCTTGGCCTGCCTTCCATTTGGCGGGGCTTTGCATGCTGCGCCATTCCAGATCTCCAACAACACGCCTGTACCCCGTGGAAATTTCTGGCTGGAACGGCAAGGAAGAGTTCTTTGTAGAGCGGTGCGAACTGGAATGGAATGAGGACTCAGGCAGACAGATAGCTTTAAAGCAGAGCCTGAACGGTCACGTCGTCCTTCTAGTGCGGCTTCTGCAGACCGCCGACTCAGAGCGTTCCTATCCGGTTGCCTAAACGCCGAACGAGTCGGGAAAACAAAGAGTGGTCTACATCGATTCCGTCTCAGCATGACGGTTTTCCGCCCAAACGAGGAAGAGAGCTTGGCGACTTAGCAAGAGCGCCATTGCAGGCGTGCGCGTTGGAGTGGGAGGATGCGAAGAAGTCGTGGCGTTCCGCACCGAAACGACACGATGACCCGATATGAGATGGGCTCCAGGGGGAACTTTGCGCTGGCTGGCCGGGCGTAGCGAGCTAGCAAATAAATTTTGCTGCTGGCGCCGGCGCTAAATGATTGATTCTCTTGGAGGTCGCGGCTTTCCGCGCCTCGCGGAATATCGGCCGGGGCAAATACACGATAAGTGCAGGGATGGCACAAACGTTGCGAGTGTATGCGATGTGGCACACGCGTACAGCAAGACGGTCGAGCTGACGGCAACGAAGACGTCTTTGACGCCGTGCATTCTGGATGATGATCATTCCCAGCTGGACTTGCTGTCCGCAGCCATGGATGAGATGGGCTATGAGGCCATCACCACGTCTGACCCCGAAGAAGCCCTGAGCCTGGTGCGGACGGGCCGCAGCCGGCTGGTGCTGGCCGATGTAAATATGCCCGGCATGAACGGGTATGAATTTCTCGATCGCGCGTTGCGCTGCGACCCCGGGATCCATGTCATTGTGATGACCGGCGAATACACGCTGGAATCAGCGCTGGACGCCATTCGCCGGGGCGCGACGGATTTTCTGCCCAAACCCATCGACCGTGTTCGCCTGAAGAGGACTTTGGACGAAGTAGCAACGATTTATGACCAGCGGAAAAGGGTGCGCGCGCTCGAAGAACAGCTTCTCAAGGATCTGGAGTTTCACGGGATAGTGGGAAAGAGCCCGGTCATGCTGGAAGTATTCGATTTCGCTCGAAAAGTAGCGCGTCATTACACCAACGTACTGCTGGTGGGGTCCACGGGAACGGGGAAAGAACTGGTGGCGCGGGCCATTCATAACATCAGTCCGGTGAGCCAGCAGAAGCTGGCCATCTGCAATTGCTCGGCGATGGTGGATACGCTGCTCGAGAGCCAGCTTTTTGGGCACGTGCGCGGGTCCTTTACGGGAGCGACGGATACGCGGCCGGGGCTTTTTGAGTACGCGAACAACGGGACGGTATTTCTGGATGAGATTGGCGAGACGTCCCTGGCGATGCAAGCCAAGCTGCTGCGCGTGATTCAGAACCGGGAGATCCAGCGCGTGGGGTCGCCCGAAGTGCGGCAGGTCAACGTTCGGCTAATCGCGGCGACAAACCGCGATCTGCGGGCGGAAGTTCTGGCGGGGCGGTTTCGAGAAGATCTTTTTTACCGGCTGAGCTCGATTCAAATTCGCGTGCCTTCCTTGACGGAACGGCTCGAGGACATTCCGGTGCTCGTGCATTATTTCCTCAAGAAATACAACGACGTATATGGAAAGAATATTTCCGGGCTGACGCGGCGGGCGCAGACCGTGCTGCTCCAGCATGCCTGGCCGGGGAATGTGCGCGAACTCGAAAACGTCATCGCGACCGCAGCGATTACCGCGACCGGTGATTTCATTGATCTCGCGGACTTGCCGGAGCACTTGCAGCACCGCGGCCCTCGGAGGCCCGACGGTGATGACTGGCGGCCGCTGTCGCTCGACGAAGTACGCAAATTGCACATCCAGCGCGTGCTGGAAGTGTGCCAGGGGAACCGCTTGCGCGCGGCGCAAATACTGGGGATTGGACGGACCAGCCTGTACCGCTATCTAAAACGCGACGGTCATGAAATGCGTACTCGCGAAAAAAGCGGCGGCGCGGCGGCCTGACGCGCCCTTTCCAGAAATAAATTTCCAAAATCTTGAAGGATTGCGATTTCGTGTGGCCCGGTTTGCTTCGTACCCTTTGTACCCCGAAGGAACAGTGTCCCGCGATGATGCAGTCGGTGTTTTTTGCGTATTTGTAAGACGAGGAAAATGCAGAGCTTGTCGCCCGAGTGTTTGGCAACCGCCCTGCACTTGGAAAAGCGCCTGGAAAAACAAAATCGCAATGACTCAACCGGCAAACAGAAGTGGCTGCATGCAGAAAGAATCGAGCATCAAAAAGATTTGCGCAGAGGCTGATGTCGATGCCTTGCCGTGGATCTGCGCGAAAGAGTTCCCACCTAAAGTAATTCCTCAAACTACCCTCAAATGAACTAGCCAGAACCCCCATGAGCGCCGCAACTCCCTTGAAGGGAAGGCGGCGCTCCTTTCCTTGCGATAGATCGAACCAAAGGAATGGCGTCAGTCTCATAGGATGTCAGCCTTCTGCGGCAAACCGCCAAGAAATTGGAGTGAGGATTCTGGGATCGTCTATGCGCGGGCGCGGACCGACAGCCCTTCGCACTATTGAACGGTGACCTGAAGCGTCACGCTGTGGCTGACGCCTTGCGCTCCCGTACCCCCGCTGGCCGTTACGGTCACAACGAAAGAGCCCGTCGATGGCCCGCTCGGCGTGTTAGAGGCATTCGGATTACCGCTGCATCCGCTCACCGCGCTTAGAAACCCCGCCAGGACCACCATTGCGCAGAGTCGCCATGCGCGCTTTTTCCTGGGCCACGCGAGAAGAAGTGCGCCAGCGAGTGTCGCACCTAAGAATGAACCGCCAAACTGACGGGCCTCGTTGTGAAAGGCCCTGCGGATTGCAGAGGAAAGTTGAGGAGGCCTGGTAATACTGAGCGCGACCGTCAAAGGCGTAAAACCGTCGAGCGCCGGCTGCGCGGGCAGGAAAATACAAGAAGAACTCTTGGGGAGTCCCGAGCAGCTAAGAGAAATAGGCCCAGAGAAACCCAAGCCGGCGGCGGGAGTGAGCAAAACGCTGGTGGTCCCTGGGCCAGTTCCCGAAATCGTCACGTTTCCCGGATTGACCGAGATCAGAAAATCGGGATTACCTACGACGATAGTGGCCGCTCCAGAAGTTGAGCCGGTGAAATTCGGATCGCCGGAATAGACCGCCGTGATGCTACGCGAGCCGCTCGTCAACTGCGTGGTGAGCGTGGCAATTAAATTCTTCACCTGCACGGGAATCCCCAATGTTGTTTTCCCGCTGAAAAACTGAACCGTCCCGGTAGGATCGATCGCGCCATTTGGAAGCACGATGGCTTGCAGAGCAACCGAGGCGTTCGGCAACGCTCCCGTTGGAATGAAGAGAATCGTTTGCGTCGGCCCTTTAGCGACGGTGACGCTAACTGGACCCGCGCTGCTTGCCGTAAAACTTGCATCGCCGGAATAGCTGACGTTCAGCGCGTGGGTTCCCAGGGCGAGCTGAGTTTCTTGAACTTGCGCATTGCCCTGACTGTTTAAAGAAGTGCTGAGCAGCGTGCTGGTGTTGCCATTGAAGGTGTCAGAAAAAGTGAGCGTTCCCGTGGGTGTTCCCTGTTGGGAGGCGCCAAAAACGTTTACCTGGAGTTCGAGGAAGTTGCCGTAAGTCGTGTTTAGCTGCGAAGAAGCACTTCCCTGCTGGCCGCTCAAGAAGGCGGAAAAGGAAGTACTGCTGGCCTCAGGATGAATGGTGATGGGCACGCCCGCGGAAATGCTCGAGCCAAAGTTGCCGTCTCCGCCATAACTGGCAGTGACGGAGTACGTTCCTCCGGGAAGTGTTTCGACGGCGCCCGAAACTGTCCCGTTGTTCAGATTGCCGAGATTCACTCCCACGGAACCCCCGGCAAGCAGGGCCACATTCCCAGTCGGAGTTCCCGTACCAACAGCCGGAGCAACGGTCACAGAAGCAGTTACGGGCTGTCCGTGCGTCAGGCTCGCGGAAGAAAGCTGCAGCGTGGTTAGCGTCGAGCGAAACGTTACGTTCTGCCAGTTCGCGGCGAGATTGGCGGCGTTGACGGAGCCCCAGCCAGTCGCCAAATCATAGCCGGGTGTCGCGGAAAAACCGGTCTGTCCAGGAACGCTGTTATTCCCCACGGTGATGTCGTTGAAAATGCATTGCGCTTGCGGCGGACTGGTGGAGCTGCAGTTCGCAGCGTTCTGTCCGGCGGCTAACGGATAAAGAACAAAGTTCGCTTGACCTTGGCGGGAATTGGTTTTCTGCGCGATAAGCGCCAGGATGGCGGCGAACGTGGGAGCGGCTGCGGACGTGCCTCCGACGAGCTCGGCGTTGATAAGTTGCCCGCTGGAGTTGGTGGCGCAAATACCGTCCTGGCATACCAAATACCCATCGTGGCCGGCGGCGGCATCGAGAGAAACATCCGGAAGGTCGCGCTTGCCATCGTTCGGAACGCCCAGCCCCGCTTGCCAGGAGGGCTTGGTGTAAAGCGTGCTGGCTCCGCCGCTGCTTGCAAATAACGAAGCCACGCCGCATACATTTGGATCTGCGCAACTTTCGTTCCAGACATCTTCCGGGATATAGCCGAGCGCTGAAGATTGGCCCGCGCCGTTCGTTGCCGACCAGTAGTACGTACTGTCCGCACCGTTCTCGTTGAACTGCGTGCCGCCGACGGCAATGTTAAATGGTGTAGAGGCAAGGCCATTCACGGCAAGTCCTTGAGCAGCAGGCGTTGTCTGACTGTCGCTGTCGCACCCTGCCGGGCCGTTGTCGCCACTCGAAATCACCGCGGTAATACCCTGCGCGGCGGCTTGCTCCCAGAGATTGTTGAAAAAAGTGTTCTCCGCTTGGCCAAGAGATTGTTCGCACTGGCCAAAACTCGCGCTGAGAACAGGAGAGAGATTGTTGTCCACGATGTAGAGCGAAGAGAGATCGACGCCATCGGTCGAGTTGGTACTCGCGGAGACGACAAATTTGATGGTGGCCTTAGGCGCGACGGCTCCCGACCACTCAATATCCAGATCGGCTTCCGTTTCTTCGGAGCCGGTCAAATTTCCTGGGTCAGGCCCATCCAGAATGATTTGCGGATCGTTAACGGGAAGCCCAAACGCGATGCGGAAGATTTGTACGTCGGAGAGATTGATGTTGTTTCGCGCCACAATGGCGATGCTTTGCCCGGTCCCGTCAATTCCATTCTGGTAGAGCGCGGCGGTGTTGTAGATTTTCGCGAAGTCGCCCGGCGCGAGATAGTGTTGCACTCCTGAGGAGCCGCTGAAGGTGAACTCTGGCTGCCACATGCTGGTGTTGGCGATACGGCTAGCCTTTCCCAAAACACGAATCATTGGCTGCTTCCGAAAATTGTGCAGAGTGTTTATCCCGGCGACCGCCGGCGCGAGCGCTGCCGGGATCTGTGGATCGGATGCATTTGCGTAATGCTTCTCCCCGTTCACCACATAGGAGTGAATGGCGGTGTGAAAAGCGTATTTTACCTGGCCCGCAGTGCCGCTGAACTCAATAGACATCCCACCTTGCGCAATGCGGTTCACCCGGAAACCGTTAGACTCGAGCCAACCCGTAAGCTTTTGAAGATCCGCCGGGGAAGGACCGAATCGTTTGCCGAATTGATCCGGCGAAAGCCATGCATGGAAATCCGGCGAGGACATGTCTTGCTGGCTTGCGATGAGGCTTTGCAGCGCGGATTCCGCTTTTGCGTCGCGGGCCAGAACCAGCAGCATGCGTTCCATTGGCAGATCTGAGGGGGCTTCTCCGCGATCATTGGCGAGCGTCGCCAGGGGATGACGATTGCCTTGCAGGACGACGAGCGAAGACTCATCAATGGCGCCAATGCGATTTGCCGCGGGCTGAGTGGTTTGCCCATGCAGCACGCCGGGCTGACAAACAAGGATTGCGGCAGCCAGCGCGAAACCGACAAGCAGATATTTACGGAGAGGCATGGCGTCCTTTGCTCGGCTGGATGGCTGGTGGAACGCTTCGTTTTATAGCTGAAATCACATACGGTGGAAAGCTCAATTTACCCGCGAATTCCTTCCCGTATATGACGAACATTTGAATGATGGGACCACTTCATTTGCTTTTGCGTGCGTGCAGCGGTTCTTTATCGGCCCGTGCGGCAGGCCCTTGACGCAATCTTGGTACTTTGGTACATTGGTACCAGACATCGAAGGGGAAAGGCTACAATGACCGACGAAAAACAGTTTAGCGTGCAGCGCGTGCAAACGGGCGTTCGCATGGAAGAACGAATCCTAAAAGTGCTCAAGGCATTCGGCGAGTATCACGACATGACGCTCGGAGATCTATTGGAAGGAATCGTATTGCATGCCTTCGACGGCAAATGCCCCTTTGGCGCGGAAAGCCTCAAGCGCATCAAGGACTTGAAAAAGTTCTACGGGCTCGATCTGGACTCCAGGGCAAGCCATCGCCTTATCGAATCGCGTGCCGATCGCTCGCTCAGAAAGCGTAAATCAATAAAATGAACGCGCGGCTGTCGAAATCCTCGATCCCCTTGCTGCGCTGGACTCTTGGATTGGTCGTCCTTCTAGAGTCCTTTGAATTTGTCTTTTCCAATGCAGCCGCGCATTTCCTCGCTAAAACGGGATTGCCGTTCTGGATCCGGCCAGTCCTCGGCGGCGCTGAAATCATCGCCGCCATCTTATTCCTCGTGCCCTTCACGGCTGCGATTGGAAGCTATCTCTTGCTTGTCATTTTTGGGCTCGCAATTCTCGTGCACCTCTTGCATGGACAGTATGAAGCCATCGGGCTGCTTGTATACGCCGCGGCAGTACTCGTCTGCATGGCGCATACGGAAAACAGAACGAAAGAGGCGGCCCATGAACGATTCTGAATGGATGGAAGCATTTGAAAGATGTACTTTGCCAATCGACACTTTCCATCACGCGGAGCACGTGAGAATGGCTTTCTTGTACGTACAAAGATTCGCACCCCTCGAAGCCCTAGGGCGTTTTTCTTCAGACCTAACGCGATTCGCCACGACGCATGGCAAACCGAATCTCTACAATGAAACGATTTCATGGGCATTCTTGTTGCTCGTCCGCGAACGGCTCGCTCGGGGAAAATCCGGGCAGACGTGGGCGGAATTCGCGGTGAGCAATGCCGATCTCCTACGATGGGACGAAAATATCCTGAAAAAATACTACCGCACTGAAACGTTAACCTCGGAACTCGCCAAAAGAGTCTTTCTTTTTCCGGACAAACTGTAACCTGGCGCTGGCTCACTCATTGAACAAACTTCCCGAATCGAGTTGCATCTTCTACACGTATCGATTTATTCTCTCGGACACGACTTAGAGCATAGTAGGCCTGCTTCCGCTTGCCGGAACCGGAGATGAGTTTGCTTTGAATCTCCGCCGAAAGAGATGTACGGCCAGCGCAACTAATTATTAGAGCCGCGAGGGCCGCACGGGCATAGCCAGGAAATGGAAAACCGCATTTCGACGGTCAGTAAGTCGATCAGTTGATGGAAGAATTCGTTGAAGAAAACTTTTGGCAAACACGCAGAGGCACCAGGCGGTCAGCCTGACACCGCGCGCTACCCCCGTGGCCCGCTTTGGCTCCAGACCGCGTTCCAAGACTTGCGTTTTGCCCTGCGCACGTTGCGCAAGAGCCCGATCTTCGCGGCCACCGCCATCATCACCCTCGCGCTCGGAATCGGTGCAAACACGGCCATCTTTCAATTGCTGGATGCCGTCCGATTGCGCAGCCTGCCCGTAGCCGATCCGGCATCCTTGGTTAGGGTGCAGATCAAGGGTGGAATCCACGATTTCTCGTACGACAACGAGACCGCACTTAGCAGCGCACTCTGGAAGCAAATCCGAACACAACGCGGGGCATTTTCCGGATTTTTTGCCTGGGCAAGCCGCCAGTATGCGATCGGACAAGGAGAACAGGAGAGGCTAGCCGAGGGCCTTTGGGTGAGCGGGGAAATGTTTCCCGTACTTGGGATTGTTCCTGTCAAAGGCAGGTTGTTCACACCCGAAGATGACCGAGCCGGCTGTGGCACCACCGGCGCAGTCATCAGTTATGCGCTTTGGCAGAGCGAGTTCGGCGGCAAGGACTCCGTCATTGGAAGCAGGATTGTCGTCTATGGCCACCCTACTCAGGTGATTGGCGTAACGCCGCCAAGCTTCTTCGGTCTCGATGTCGGGAAAGAATTCGAAGTTGCTCTTCCTATGTGTTCGGTCCCCGCTTATATCCCGGGCGACGGCACTCTCATCCGCCCCGACGTGTTCTGGCTGCAAGTTATGGGTCGCCTTAAGGCGGGCTCGTCGTTGGAACAAGCATCGGCGCAACTGGATGCAGCCAGTGCCGGAATGTTCGAGGCCACTGTGCCGGAGGGATACAGCGCCTCGGTGTTAGATTCCTATCGGAGCTTTCGGTTGACGGCCTACCCCGGCAGGAACGGTATCAGCGCGCCTGGCGAAAGGTACGACACTTCTCTATGGCTTCTTTTGGGCACCACTGGACTGGTCCTTCTCATTGCGTGCGCGAATCTCGCCAACCTGATGCTCGTGAGGGCCAGCACACGAGAAAAGGAAATGGCTGTTCGTTTGGCGCTTGGTGCCAATAGGGGAAGAGTAGTCCAACAATTATTGTTGGAGAGTTTGGTCCTTGCGGTCAGCGGTTCGATCGTAGGAACAGCTTTGGCATCGTTCCTCAGCAAAACCGTTGTGAGGATGCTCAGCACAGAAAGAGCCCAGTTTTATTTGGCAATGAACATCGATTGGCGGGTCTTGTCGTTCACCGCTCTAGCTGCTGTATCCACATGCCTGCTGTTCGGCCTTGCGCCGGCTTTGCGCTCCTCGCGAACTGCACCCGGCGCAGTCTTAAAATCAGGCGGCCGCGGCATGACCGCTGGACGCCAAAGATTCTCGTTCCAACAAACACTGGTCGTTTCACAAATTGCGTTTTCTCTGGTTCTGCTAGTGGGGTCGCTGCTATTTGTGCGTAGTTTCTGGAACTTGATGACGCTCGATCCCGGCTTCCGCGAAACCGGCATCCTGCGCGTCTACTTAAATTTTCGGCGCCTGGATTTGTCTCCCGAGCGCTACGAAACCTTTAAACACGATCTTTTGGAACAAATTCGATCTATCCCGCTAGTGGAATCCGCGGCCGTCTCGACGCATGTCCCTCTGGACGGCGGCTATTTCTCGCTGGACATTCACACGGGAGCCACAGAAGCCGAGTCCCGATTCACCTGGGTGAGCCCTGGCTATTTCCGGACGATGGAAATCCCATTGGTCGCCGGCCGCGACTTCACCGATCGCGACACAACGCAATCCCCTCCAGTTGCCATTGTGAACGAAACCTTTGTCCGGCAGTATATGGGGGGCGGAAATCCACTGGGAAAAACCTTTCGCACAAATGCCGAGCCCCATTACCCGTCGACCGAGTACGAGATTGTTGGCTTGGTGAAAGATACAAAATACGGCGGACTGCGCGATGAAGTCCCCCCTGAAGCGTTCGTGCCTACGCAACAATATCCGGAAAAATACTATTTCACGAATGTGTTCGCCCGTTTTTCGTCGCCACCCTCGGCAGCGATTTCCGCCATACGGGAAAAACTCGGCCCGCTTTATCCGGAAATGAAGATCGGGTATCACGTGTTTCAGACGGAAATTCAGAACGGGCTCGTGCAAGAACGCTTGATGGCTTTGCTTTCTGGTTTTTTTGGCGCGCTGGCCGCGCTGCTGGCCATGATCGGCCTGTATGGAGTGATTTCCTACATCATCGCCATGCGCAGAAATGAAATTGGAATCCGCATGGCGCTTGGCGCAACCCGGGGCGACGTGGTCGGCATTGTCCTTCGGCAGACTCTGTGGCTGCTGGCACTCGGCGTTGGAATCGGCTTGCTGCTTGCGGTGGCCGCTACAAGTGGCGCGCGAACTTTGCTATACGGCCTGCGCCCGACGGATCCTCTAAGCCTGTTCGGAGCCGCTTTTTTCCTGGCCGTCGTCGCGCTAGCCGCAAGTTTTTGGCCAGCGTATCGAGCCACGCGGCACGACCCCATGAAGGCGCTTCGCTACGAATAAATCGCGCTACTCGTAACGCAAAGCCTCGACCGGATCGAGCCGAGAAGCCTTCACCGCGGGGTACATTCCGAAAAATAATCCGACGCTCATCGACACCGTCACCGCCAGGAGAATCGACCACAACGGAACGGCCGAGGGCAGACTCGGTACGAAGAGATGAATGAGCAGGCTGATTCCTAAACCGAGCAGTACGCCGATCACGCCTCCGGCCCCCGTTAGAACGATAGCTTCCGTCAAAAATTGCCAAATCACGTCGCGCCGCCGCGCTCCGATGGCTTTGCGCACTCCAATCTCGCGCGTCCGCTGCGTCACCGACATCAGCATGATATTCATCACGCCCACGCCGCCCACGAGCAGCCCGATCGAGCTCACCACGGAAATTAGCAAAGCCACCGAAGCAGTAATCTGGCGGAACTGATCCGCAATCTCTTTCGCGCTCGTAACGCCAAAATTGTCCGGCTTGTCATACGGAACATTTCGGCGCCTGCGCAGCACGCCGCGAATTTCGTCTTTGGCCTCCGCCATGCGGCCTGGGAACGCGGCGGCGCCAATCAAATTTTCATCATCCCCCGGCCGGTGTTTCTGATAGGTGCGGTAAGGAACGAGAATCGCTTTGTCGGCGGCCTGGTCTTTCATCAGTTGTCCCTTGCGTTTCGCCATTACGCCGATGACTTCGTAGGAAACTCCGTCGACAAGAACTGGCTTGCCCAGCGGATCTTCATCTGGATACAAAGCTTTGGCTATATCCGGGCCGATGAGCGCTACGTCCCTGCGATGCAAATTTTCCGCCTCTGTAATGAATCTTCCGCGTTCCGCCTTGGAATTAAAAACGATTTCATCCTCGGGCAAGATTCCGTGGTAGTCCACTCCTGCCACTTCCTTATTTTTGTAGCGCGCGCTCATCAAAGGACGCCCACCGGGTGCGCCTTCCACAACCTTAGGCGTGATCGCAGCCGAAACGGCTTTGACGTCTGGGCAGAGCTCGCCGATGGCCTGTGCATCTTCAAGCGTGAGAGGTTTGCGTGTGCGTTCTTCCGGGGAAAGGCGTCCCGATGTATGGATGGCTGGATCGAACTTGAAAACAAAGAGGGTATCCGAACCAAAATCACCCAGAAAAGCGTTTATGTCGTTGTACACGCCCATCAAAACCGCGACAACAGATAGCAGCGCGGTAATCCCTATGACTACGCCGAGCACGGTCAAAAAAGACCGCATCTTGTTCTCACGCAGCGTCGTGAGAGCCATCTGAGCGTTTTCGCTAAGGGCCATTCCCATTGTGATTTGCTTTCCTCTAGATCTCTGTCCGCAGCGCTTCGATCGGCTCCAACATGGCCGCTTTTCGAGCGGGATAAACTCCAAAGAAAATCCCCACTGCCGCCGAGATGAGTTCCGCGATAATTACGGCAGAAATGGGCACATGCATCGGAATGGACGTGGTCGCTTTTGCCAGCAAGCATATCCCGTAAGCGATTACCACGCCGATGGTTCCGCCCATGGCCGACATCACACACGCCTCCACCAGGAACTGCATAAGGATGTCCCGCCGGCTGGCGCCCAGCGCTTTGCGAATGCCAATTTCGCGCGTGCGCTCTGTGACCGTGGCCAGCATCACGTTCATGATCACCACTCCACCGATCACCAGAAAGACAGAAACGACTCCGACCATCGCCATGGCGATCACTCCCGTCAGCTGATTCCACAGCTTCATCAGTGTCTCTGAGTCGAGAATCCCAAAAGAGTCAGTATCATTTGGGCTCAGGTGACGGCGCGCGCGCATCAGCACTCGCGTTTCGTCCTGCGTGCGGTCCATCCATTCCGCTCCTCGCGCCTGCACGTTGATCCAAATCCCGTCGTACGCTCCATAAATCTTGATATACGTCTCCGCTGGAATATACGCGAAGTTATCCCGGGATTGCCCCAGGACCGTCCCGACCGCCTTTGCAACACCAACCACGATGAACGGCCGGTTATCCAGCATCACTTCGTGGCCCACGGGGTCCAGGCTTGGAAAAAGCTTGGTCGCCAAATCCGCACCGATTACCGCCACCATTGCCCTGCTGTTCTCATCCGCTTCCGTGATGTACCGGCCGTCAAACATTTCTTGTGCATCAATGTCGCCCATGTTGGCGGATACCCCGCGGATGCTGGTGTCCTGAATGGTGAGCGAACCTACGCGGGATTTCCCCGAACTCCAAACCTCCGCGCCGACACGCTGGGGCAGCTTTAGGTTCTCGCGCAGCGCCTCATAGTCGTCCCAAGTCACAAGTTTGTTGCGGCGCATCGCCTTAACCATCTCTTCCATCTCGGTGATGATCGGGTAGCGCATCACCGTGAACGCATTCGAGCCCAGATTGGCAACTTTGTTGGCGATGTATTGATTGACGCCTGAAATCAGCGCAATAACCACGATAAGCGTGGCAACGGAAAGAATGATCCCCAGCAGCATCAGAAACGAGCGCATCTTGTGCGCCACGAGTGTCTCGAGCGCCACGCCGACCGGTTCCCTCAGGGGCACTCGCCGCCTCATCAACACTCCTCCTTGCTCAGTTCTACGCCGCGTAGTACGGGAAAGTTTCAGCGGTGGTCATGTGACAAATTCTGTTTGTAGGGGCGGGGCTTGTTTACCCTGCTTGCCCTGAGGAACGAAGGGAGCCTTGAAGGGCCCCGCCCTCCTTGCCCCGATCGGCGATAGGAGGTGTCCACTTCCTGTCAGTTGCTCGGAGCTGCCGTCCTGCTTCCGCTGCTCTTATGATAGTTCGGATAAGGCGGCTTCTTGTATTTTGGCAGAGGATTCTTTTCCAAATCCGCGAGCAGCAAGGAGACAGCTTTTTCGAGTTGTGGATCGTGTCCTTCGCGCACCGCTTTGGGATCTTGTTCGATCTCGACGTCCGGGGCAATGCCGTGATTCTCCACTTCCCAATCGTTGTTCGGTGTCCAGAACCCGCGGCTCGGTGCGGTTACGATTCCTCCATCCATAAGCGACTCGCCAGGGCCGAAAAATCCCACAAGCCCTCCCCAAGTACGTTTGCCCACCAAAATGCCTACCTTAGCCTGCCGGAAATGCCACGGCATGGCATCGCCGCCGGAGCCTGCATATTCATTGATGATCATGGCCTTTGGTCCCTGAATGAGGCTCACGGGCGTGGTCATGTCTTCGCCGTCGCGGGTAGTCCGGTAATTCATTAGCGTGCGCCGCAGATAGTCGAGAATGTAGTCCGTGTTTGTCCCGCCGCCGTTGAAGCGTTCATCGACGACCGCTCCATCCTTGCCCGCCTGGGAAAAGAAATATCGGTTGAAATAGGTGTATCCGCCGCTCGCCGTATCCGGCAAATAGATATACGCCAGCTTTCCATTGCTGAGGTGGTCCACTTTGCGGCGGTTGCCTTCGACCCATGCCAGTTCGCGCAGTCCCATCTCGTTTTCGACCGGAAACACGCTCACTTCGCGCGAGCCGCTGCCGTCGGCATTCGGTCCCACGCGCAACATCACGGACTTCCCTGCCGTCTCCTCAAAAAAGCTGTAGACGTTTTCGCTCCCGTGCACTTCATGGCCGCTTACAGCCAGTAAATATTCGCCTTCCACGACATTGACTCCGGGCTGCGTCAGCGGCGCATGCAATTGCGGATTCCAATTCTCGCCGTCGTAGACGCGCGAAAATCGATAGCGGCCATTTTCGATTTTGTAATCTGCGCCGAGAAGTCCAACAGGAATGCGCTTCATCTCCGGGCCGTCGCCGCCGCGCACAAAGAGATGCCCGACAGTCAGGTCGCCCATCGTTTCCTTGAAGATATAGTTCAGGTCATCACGCGAGGCTACTCCCGGTAAGTACGCCGCGAACTTTTTCTCCTGCGCCGCTAAATCCAGGCCATGAAAACCAGGGTCATAAAAGAAGTCCCGCTCGATCCGGAACGCTTCGTGATACATCTCTTTCCACTCGACCGCCGGCTCGATGCGCACGTCCATGGACGCAAGATTCAGCGTCTTTGCACCGACCGGCCCTCCGCTTGAAGAACTCCCCGCACCGGGCGCACCCGGCAACGGTGCAGCCGGAAGAGGTGCAATCGCCCAGACTTGCGCTGGAACTGTTCCTCCAGGCTGAGGCGCACTTGCGTGCCGGTAGAGCAGCTTCTCGCCATCGGCCGAGACATAAAAAGCCAGAATGTTTTCAAGCAACTTGTCCGTCCTGCGAGTCTTCAGCTCAAAACGATGCGCCGTGAGAGTCTCCGGTCCATTTAACGGCTGGACCAGCGGCCCTTCCACAAGAAACAACACCCCTTCTTTCCCGGTCTTCAATTCCGTATAGTTCCTCGCCGGAATCGGCATCGCCAAAATCCGCTGTCCAATCTTCTCGAAGTCCACTTTCACAACCGCGGGCGGTTTCTCTTTTTCTTTTTCCGCGCCTCCGGTCTTCGCCGCATCCGTCTTTCCCGCATCAGTCTTCGCTTCACCTTCTTCGTCGCTCAAAGGTGCGAGCGGCGATGGCAAATCCTTGCGCAGGACGACAATATAAACATTGCTTGTGACGGGCCGGTCGTAGCTCAGCATCGACGTGTCCTTCGTCGGCCCCGCATCCGTGCTGGAAAGAAAATAAAGATACTTCCCGCCCTTATCAAAGACCGGCGAAACTGAATCGCTCATCGCATCCGTCACGCGCTCGCTCTTACCCGTTTCCAGCGAATACAAAAATACCGAGCGCATGTGGCTCACTTCCTGTTGCGTGTACGCTAGCCATTTGCTGTCCGGCGACCAAGCCGCCTGGAATATTTGCTCCGGACCCGTGAACCGGTCATGAAAAACTTTCACCGGCGTTTTCTTCTCGAGGTCCACGTACCAAAGATTCAGCCGCTTGTCCGTGTAGGCAATCTTCTTGCTGTCCGGCGACCACGTCGGAAAAAAGAAAAACGATCCCGGCGTTCCCAGATCGAACTTTTGCGCCTCGCCCTGGCCATTCTGGTTCTTCACGTACAAAGCTTCTTCGCCAGACTCATCTGAAAAATACGCGATGCTCTTTCCATCCGGTGACCATGCGGGATACCGTTCATCCGCCCCGGGCGTGTTCGTCAGGTTGCGTATGTCACCTTTTTCAGCGGGCACTGTGAGAATCTCTCCGCGCGCTTCGAACACTGCCCTTAAGCCCGTGGGTGAAATATCTGCGTTGCGAATACGATTAGCCACATTTTCATACCGAGGCCGCAGCTGCGGCAGGTCCCCCGCAATGCGAATGTCGACTTTGTGGGCCGAACCCGACTTCAAGTCATAAAGCCAAATCGCGCCAAACTGCTCGATGGCAATCGCATCTGGCCCCGCGCTCGCGTATTTAAAGTCGAGCCCGTCATTCTTCAACGCCACCGTCACGCTCTTGGTCTTCGTGTCATAACTGAACAGCGACATCGGACCGTTCCGATCCGAAAGAAAAAACACGCGCTGATCCACCCACATCGGATTGAAGTCGTTCGAATTCTCTCGCGGCACCTTCGTCACGCTTGAATCCGACAGCCGCGCGATCCACACCGGCGATGTTCGTCCGCCGCCATACCGTTTCCAAATTTCAAACGCATGGTCCAATGGTACGTACGCCAGTTCCTTGCCATCCGGCGAATACGATCCTTCAGCACCGCCGGGCAGCGGCAGTTCCGCAGGAAAACCTCCATCGCGCGAAATCGTAAAAAGCCGGTTGAAAAAGGAATAGCTATTTCGCTCCGAAGCAAACAGCACGGATTTCCCGTCGCGCGTCCATCCCACGACTTCATCCGCCGCCGGGTGATACGTCAGCCGCCGCGGCGTGCCCCCGCTCGCAGGAATCAGGTACACATCCGCATTTCCATCGTAATTGCCCGTAAACGCGATCTCGCTGCCATCCGGCGAAAAGACTGGCCGTGACGCTGTTCCCGCCCCTGCCGTAAGTCGCTGCGCCACGCCACCCGCTCGAGGCACGCTCCACAAATCTCCCGCGTACACAAATACAATCTGCGTCGCGCTAATCGTCGGCTGATGCAACAACAACGGCGGATTCTCATCCGCCAAACACACGCACGTCACCAACAGCGCAAACACACCTGCAGCAAATCGCAACATTTGCTTTTCCTCCCCGCGGATCCCAACCTTCCAATCGCGCACAATCTTACAGCCACATCCGTCAAGATGAAACCGACTCACCGACTTCCTTCCAACCCTCCCAATCTGTGATAAGAAGGACTCGCGATAATGTACTCACGCAACTCAGATACTATTCTTTACTCGATCAGCACTGAGGCGATTTCATGACCGATGAAACCGCATCTCCTAAGTCCGCCGGAGTGTGGACCATGATCTTCACCGATGTTCACTTCTGGGTCCCGGCCATCGTCTTGCTCGCGGGACTGCTCGTGCTCCACTGGATTCGCTGAGCTCTCGCGTGACCTCCACAACCGCAAACACAAAAATGCTTTCGCACTCCATCGAATCCGCACGCCTCCGCAAATTGCAACTCGTGGGAATCCTCTGCGGCTTCGGCGCAGGCGCATGGCTGGGGGCCGCGGAAGCTCCAACCAAATTGGTGAAGCTCGGCGTCTCGCCGCTCATCGTTTCGCTCTTAATGGTTCTCGGCGTCTTCCTCGCGCGCTGGAGTCTCCCCGCTCTTATTCGTGGCACATCCCAAATGCGCATCGATGTCCGTCAAGCCCCTCACCTGATCGTCTGGGGCATCCTCGCCGGCTGCCTTTGGGCTGTAGCTAACACGCTAACCATCTTCGCGATTCGCGACATCGGCCTCAGCATCGCCTTCCCTCTCTGGAACATCAACAGCCTGCTCGGCATCTTCTGGGGCTACTTGCTCTTCAATGAATTGCGTGACGCCGGCAAATTCCGCTGGCTCACCGTCCTCGGCGGTGCACTCCTCATGTTCGCAGGCGCAACACTCCTCGCCGTGGCCTCCTCCGCGCAAAGCCCGGCCGAACATCCGTTCCGCGGAATCGCAGCCGCACTCGCCGCAGGCGTTCTCTGGGGCACGATGTACGTCCCCTACCGCAAAGCCTATCTAACTGGCATGAATCCCCTCTCTTTCATCGCTTTCTTCACCATCGGCGAATTGGGCATGATGCTGACTCTCGCCGTTGCCTACGGTGGCGGTCCCGACACCCTCTTTCATCAACTCGAGCTAGCCAAGCCCGTCCTTTTCTGGCTTATGCTCGGCGGCTTCGTCTGGGTCATTGGCGACCTGTTCCAGCAGTACGCCACAAAATACATCGGCATCAGCCGCGGCATTCCGCTCTCCAACACCAATCAGTTGTGGGGCCTGCTCTGGGGCATTCTGGTTTTCGGAGAGCTGCGCGGCCTCAGCTCCTCGCTCTACGCTCAAGTGATAGGCGGCTCCCTCTTGATGGCCGCAGGCGCCGGAGCCATCGCTCTCTCCAGCGTCACCGGCAAAGAACACGCCCGCTGGAAGCAAGCCGCCGATCGCGAAGGCCAGCGCTACAAGGTCGATGCCAGCTACGTAGAGGCCGGTCTCTCAGGCAGCGATGCGAACAACTCAAGCGATCCAACCGGCCAGCCCGCACCTCAGCCTTCCAGAACCTGGCTCGACTATCTCCTGGTTTTAGCAGCCACGACGATTTTCGTAACTCTAGCCTTGTTAGCCCGCGCCCCAAACATGGCGCTCAACTGGCCTGCCCTGCTAGCGCTCGCCGCAGCCATGTTTATTTTTCTGTTCGCCTGCAGCATCGCCCTCTGGCGCACCACGCGCTTCAACTGATCCTTGCCGCTTGTGACTGCCTGTGGCACAGCCAATCTTGGCTGTGCTCTTTCTACAAATTGCCAGTGGCCCCTCAAAGTCATTTCTGAAGGCCAACCAAACCACTCTCAAACCGCCTTTAATCTTTTTCGGAAATGCCTTCCCGTGTAAACTGGTGACGGCGCGGCTTTGCGGTGCGCAAATTCAGCATTCACAAGTCTCTCTGGGGCACACGCAAATGGCCGGCACCCTCCCACTACCCGCAACGCTCCAAGCCCGCACAGCCGAGCGCGTCTCCGCCAAATCTCTTTCGATCCCCTGGTATATCTGGTGCAACGTCCTCGCCGTGGCTTGCAGCGCCGTTGGCGGCGTCTGGGATATTTCCTGGCACGAGAGTGTAGGCCGCGACACCTTCTGGACTCCCGCGCATCTCCTGATTCAGCTCTGCGGCATCCTCGCGGGCTGTGGCTGCGGCTACCTCATTCTTTCCACTACCTTTCGCAAAAATTCGCCCGTCCGCGCCAACTCCGTTTCCATGTGGGGATTCTACGGTCCGCTCGGCGCGTTTATTTGTGCCTGGGGCGCCGTTGCGATGATCACCTCCGCCCCGTTCGACAACTGGTGGCACAACGCCTACGGCCTCGACGTCAAAATCCTCAGCCCGCCGCACATTTTGCTGGCCCTCGGCATGACCGCCATCCGTTTCGGCACGCTAGTCCTCGTCCTCGCTGAGGTGAATCGCGCAACTGGCGAGTTGCGCGTCCGTCTCGAGCGCTTCCTCTTTTTCTCGTTTCTTTTTCTTCTCGCCATGACCGTCGGCATCATGCAGGAAGACACCTTCCGCATGTTCATGCACGGCGCGAAGTTCTACGTCGTCATTATGTTTGCCGCGCCAATATTGTTTGCTGCCATCTCGCGCGCTTCAGAAAATCGCTGGGCAGCCACCATCATGACCGGCGCCTACACACTCTTGCACATCTCTTTCATGCAAATTTTGCAACTCATCCCAGCCGTGCCCAAACTCGGCCCCGTCTATCAAAACATCACGCATCTCGTCCCGCCCGATTTCCCGCTCCTGCTGATCGTGCCCGCATTTGTTTTTGATATCGTCCGCCGCCGCATCGCTGGCTTGAACCGCTGGACGCAAGCAGCGATCCTTGGCGCAGCATCGCTGGCAAGCTTCATGGCCGTTCAATGGCCCTTCGCAAATTTCCTGATGTCTCCCGCCTCGCGTAACTGGTTCTTCGCCACCAACAATCTGCCCTACTTCATCCCGCCCGCTTCGCATTGGGGCCGCAGCGCCTGGTACCCCACCGAAAACAGCCCGCTTCAATTTGCGTTGACCATGTTTCTAGCCCTGGCCGCCGGCATCCTCATGACGCGCGTCGGCCTCTCCTGGGGCGACTGGATGCGCCGCATCCGCCGCTAAATACTCTGTCTATATTCATCTCCAAGGCGGAGCAACGCTCACGGTAGAGTCGGGATGCGAGCACGTTCACGATGGAAAGCGCAAAGTTTACTGGCTATCTTCTCCAATCGGAGAATCGAGTTTGATGAGCATTCTTGAGAGCACAATTGCTTCTATAGCGATCGAAGCAAGCGGCGACCTTCGAATAGTTTTCTCGAACGGCGATACTCTAAGCATCTACAAGGAGCCTCAATACACGTCTTACCGCCTCAGGATCGGGAGCGAGAAATCCATCGCCTAGACGAAAGTGGTTGCTTTTGCTGGATGCGCCGCATCCGCCGTTAACACGTTTCTTTCTCTTGATCGCACCCTTTTGGGTCCGCAAAGTGAGAAATCTCTCTTTACTTGGGCTACCTGGAGGTAAACTGGGGCTCGTGAAGATTGGAAGAAATGATCAAACAGACGTTCAACGCGGGCCATACCAATCCGACGACGAATTCGTCGAGCGCGCCATTTCCTTGCTCCATGATCAGGAAGCTTGGCTGGCAGAGCATGGCAGCGAGATTCGGGCCAAGGTTGAACAAGGCTACGCGGCCGCGCAACGCGGTGAACTGATCGATTCTGACCAAGTTCGCCCAACTCTGGACGAAAGGAAACGTTCTTGGCAAGCTGAAAACCGCCAAGCATGAGCAGGTCCCAACTCACACCACAACATCCGCCGTTAACCTTCCGCGATGAGCACCATGCGATTGTCTTGGCAACGGCGCAAAATCTTCAGACGCCCTGGTAGACCAAAGTCAGAAATCTGCGGGGATTAATGAAACCCTGCCCCCATTGTTCATCCGTGCGGGCGCTGGGTTTGGCGGCGATCACTTCTTCCACCGACATTCCCTTTTTCTTGAGCGCGGCCACTTTTTCGCGAATCTCCACCAACACATCGCGGAAAAGAACGAGGTCCACTCTGCCGCCCACGTCTCCGTGCCCCGGAATAACGATCATCTTCTCGGTGACCTTTGCGAGGTTCGCTTCAGTTGCGCGAATGGTGCCGTCGATGCTGCCGCCGGTCGAGTAATCGAGAAATGGGTAATTGCGATTCCAAAACGTGTCCCCGGTATGAAAAACATCAGCCTCCGTGAAGTGCACGGAGATGTCGGAGTCGGTGTGCGCGGGCAAATAGTGCTTTAGAACCAGAGTGCTGTCATTGGCGTGCAGCGTATGGTCCTCTTTGAAGAGGGTGGAAGGGATCGCGCCCGCCGGCGCCGCCGGGAATGTGTAGTGCCAGCCTTCCACGCGCGTATCGACAAGAAGATGCTTGCGCGTGTTTTCTTGCGCCAGAATGGTTGCTCCGCCTTCTTGCAACCACGCGTTCCCGCCGGTGTGATCGAAGTGCCAGTGCGTGTTGATCAATTGCTTGACGGGGTCGGCGTTGATTCCCGTCAGCGCCGCGGCAACGTTCGGCCGCGCAGTGACAATTTCCGCGTCCACCAGCAGCTTCCCGTCCGCACCTGTAAGCACTGCAATATTCCCGCCTGCCCCCAAAAGAACGGTGATATTGCGGCGAAGTTTTTGCACGGCAATCTTTGCCGTTGCGGCTTCCTTAAACGCACTTGGAACGAGAACATCTTCCTCTGCGAGCAAAGATTTGGGTGCAAGAGAAGCTGCCGCCGCAAGACTTGCTGAAACAAGAAAATCGCGACGCGAAAGTTCCCTGGAAGTTTGTATAGTCACGCGTTCCTCCTTTTCTATTTTCCACGATGCATCCCACGCGGCCACGCATGGGCTGTCCCGGCCCCGTAGATGAACAAGAGTTTTGCTCGGCAGTCTTGATACGGTTGCCCTTCGATGCCGCCCCGCGAGAATTAGATGCGGACTATTCACATGCTCCAAGAAATGGCAGCTGGCCCACGAACAAAGGCGGCTCGCGCGGATCACCAATTCAGAATCCGCAAATCTCGCACCGATCGAATGACGAAATTCTCGCCAGTTCACATATTCAAACAACACGGAGGGTGCCCCAGGTTCGTAGTTTGAACCTGGGTTTTGGAACGTAAGGTGATGACACTTAACGCACCGAGATGGTATTAGTTTTGTCCCTTGTTGTCAGGCAGTCCATCAAACCGCTCGCGCCTCAGAGCCCGCTGGGTGTCTTAGTCGGAGCTTCCGATGCAGCCGCGCCCTTTTTGTACACGATCTTCTTCGCCCCAGCTTCGCAAGTACCCACCACTTTTCCGTCCCCAGCGTCGGCGTCCTTCGCTACGATGTCTAGCGAGTACCCTTTTACGCCCTTCCCGTCCAGCTTCGCCGCGATTTCCGTCTTCAATTCTTCACAAGGTTTCGACTGCGCATAACTGCACGCCGGCACAACCAAAACAGCTGCAATACTTAGCCAAATTTTCATTTTGGGATCTCCTTTGTAGGAAATGAGGGGGCCGTGCATAGAGCATACCAAATCGAATTTCCCACATCCGCCCCCTCACGTTCCTCGTTCCGATTTAGGCACCCTCTCTCCCCGCCAATCAACTACCGCCTCCCGCCTATTATTGCGAAGCGCCATTTGGAGTGCGGCAGCTCTGCTGCCGCTTTTCTCACCAACTCGTACGA
>Ga0210388_10000336_pt1 | contig 39982 bp, 39 predicted proteins | sample IncBWC19OmetaG_FD_155485 | JGI IMG/M metagenome (GOLD analysis project Ga0210388, IMG submission 155485) | Forest soil microbial communities from Barre Woods Harvard Forest LTER site, Petersham, Massachusetts, United States - Inc-BW-C-19-O ...
CTACGCTCAGGATGACAGGGGTGGGCTGCTTCGGGACGAGGAGTGGGGGCTCGGGTTGTGGTTGATTACATTGTTGGGTGATTGGGCACGATCTCGCCGGGGTCCTTCGCTACGCTCAGGATGACAGGGGTGGGCTGCTTCGGGACGAGGAGTGGGGCTCGGGATGTGGTTGTTCGCGTCGTTGGGTGGGTGGGCGCGATCTTGGCAGGGTCCTTCGCTGCGCTCAGGATGACAGGGGTGGGCTGCTTCGGGACGAGGAGTGGGGCTCGGGTTGTGTTGATTACATTGTTGGGTGATTGGGCACGATCTTGCCGGGGTCCTTCGCTACGCTCAGGATGACAGTTTTGGGGGGATTTGGATGACAGCGGTGGCGAGGCGTGGCACAATGCCGCGGCCATGGCTGTTTACCATGCTTATATACTTTGCTCGGCAACGGGGGTGCTCTACGTTGGGGTTACGAATAATTTGGAGCGACGGCTGCTCGAGCATAAGCAGAAATTGTTACGAGGGTTTACGCAGAAATATGATGTGAATCGGTTGGTTTGGTTTGAGCCTTTTGGGGATGTGCGGAACGCGATTGCGCGGGAGAAGCAGATTAAGGGTTGGCTGAGGGCGAAGAAGTTGGCGTTGGTTCGGGCTAGTAATCCGGGGTTTCGGGATTTAAGTGAGGATTCTCATAAAGGTTAGTTCGGGGCGCCTGCGATATAGCATGATGGCGGATTGTGGCTGATCACATGGTTGGGTAGCGAGGTGAGATCAAGCCAGGGTCCTTCGCTTCGCTCAGGATGACAGGGCGGCAAGTTTTAGGATGACAGTGAGAAACCAGGAGGCGTGAATGGTTAGCGAAGAGAAGAACGGGATGGCGAGCGACGAGACGCGGAAGAATGAGGTCGGTCGGAGGGAGTTTATTGGGACGGCTGCGGCGGTGGGAGGGGTGATGTTTATACCGGCGGCGCGGGTTTGGGGGTCGGCGGCGAATTCGGCGGTGCGCGTCGGGCTCTTGGGTTGCGGCGGGCGGGGGACGGAGGACGCTACCAACCTTTTTGAGACTGGCGGGGCGCGCGTGGTGGCGCTGGGCGATATGTTCCAGGACCAGTTGGATACGGCGCGGGCGGCGTTTGACAAGATGCAGGCGGCGAAGGGATTTGCCGCGATTGATGCTTCGCAGCTTTTTGTGGGACCGATGGCTTACGAAAAGATTGCTGCTTCGAAGGAAGTAGACGCGATCGTGATTGCTACGCCGCCTTACTACCACCCGTCGCATTTGGAGACCGTCGTAGCAGCGGGGAAGCATGTTTATTGCGAGAAGCCGGTGGCTGTGGACGTGCCAGGGGCTAAGAAGGTGGTGGAGATTGGGAAGCGGGCAGAAGGAAAGTTGAGTCTGGATGTGGGATTTCAGATTCGGGATTGTCCCCCGTTTGTGGAGTTGGTGAAACGGATTCATGGCGGGGCGCTGGGGAAGATTGTTTGCGGCGAGGCGCATTATCTTTCGGGATATTTGGACCGGCCGGCGTGGCCAAACGCATCGCCCACTGAACGACGATTGCGGAATTGGGTTTATGACCGCGTTTTGTCGGGCGATATCATCGTGGAGCAGAACATACATGTGATTGATATTTGCAATTGGATCTTGCAGGGGCATCCGGTGAAGTGTTCGGGGGCTGGCGGGCGGTTGGGGCGGCCTGCGGATGGAGATGTCTACGGGAATTACAACGTGGTGTTTACGTATCCGGGGGAAATCGATGTGACGTTCAGCTCGACGCAATTTGCGAAGGGATGGTGGGACGTTACGGAAAGATTTTTTGGGACGAAGGGGACTTCGCAGTCGCCGTACTCGGGGCCACTGGGCATTTGGGGCGATGAGGCTTGGCAGACGCCGCAAACTCCGGAGAAAGACGCGCAGGGGTTTTCGGCGACGGGGAAGTTCACTTCGAATCTGGAGTTTGCGGATGCCGAGAAGAAGAAGCTGTTTGTGGAGAGCATTACTTCGGGGAAATTCCATAATCAGGCGGCGACGGGTGCGGAGTCGGCGGTTTCGTGCATGATGGCGCGGACGGCGGCGTACACGGGAAAGGAAGTTACTTGGGATGAGCAGATGAAGTCGAAGGAGGTTTGGGAGTCAAAGATTGATTTGAATAAGTTGAGTTGAGGACTTGCGTTGAAGTTGAATGCGGGTTTTAACACAGAGGTCGCAGAGGGCGCGGAGAAGAGGGAGCGAGATGGGGCAGACGCGACGGGAGTTTGTTAGGGCGGGAGTTGGGGCGGCGTGTATAGCGGGGCTTGGTGGCGTGGCGTTGGCTAAAGAGCTGATCTTCCAGGCTAGCGGACCGTTGCCGGTCAAGAAGGGGCTTGTGATGGATATGCTGCCTTCGAAATTGAGTTATGCGGAGCGGTTTAAGTTGGCCCGGGATGTGGGATTTGATGTGGTGCAGGCGCCGACGACTCCGGACGTACACGAAGCGGAGGAGATTAAGAAGGCGGCGGACGCAGCGAACATTCGCATCGATTCGGTGATGAACATGGATCACTGGAAATATCCGCTGTCTTCGAGCGACGCTGCGGTGGTGGCGAAGAGCATGGAGGGGATGCGGACATCCTTGCACAATGCGAAATTGTGGGGTTCGGACGCCGTTTTACTGGTTCCGGCGGTCGTCAATGCGCAGACTTCTTACAGGGACGCGTGGACGCGATCGCAGGCGGAGATTCGCAAGCTGATTCCTCTGTCTGCTGAGCTGAAAGTTGTGATTGCTCTCGAGGAAGTGTGGAATAAGTTCTTGCTGAGTCCGCTGGAGATGGCGAAGTACGTCAGTGAGTTTGATAGCCCGTGGATCAGAGCGTGGTTTGATGTGGGGAATGTGGTGCTCTACGGCTATCCGCAGGATTGGATTCGGACTTTGGGAAAGAGTATTTACAAGGTGCATTTGAAAGACTTCAAACGAAAAGAGGATGGATACGCTTGGGTGAACCTGGGCGATGGGGATGTGGATTGGGCGGCGGTGCGGCAGGCGTTTGCCGAGGTTGGTTATTCGGGGAGTGTGATTGCGGAATTGGATGGTGGGGATGAGGCGTACTTGCGGGATGTGAGTAAGAGGATTGATCGGTTGGTGGTGGGAGTGGGATAACGAAGAGACAGTGAGAAGAAAGAGAAGAGAAAAGATAACGCAGAGACGCAGAGTGCGTAGAGGTTTCGCAGAGAAGAGTGGGATGGAACAAGAGCGGACCGGGGAAAACTGGGAAGAGGAGTTGCGGGATTCGGCGCGGGGCTGGGCGCTTGCGTGGATTGAGACGAGGGCCGGAACGACTGTTCGGGCTTAGCCTGCTGCGGTTACGCCTACGCCGAGTTCTTTGAGTTTTGCACGGGCGGCGCGTTCTTCTTCAGTGCCCGGGTAGCGGCGTACGACTTCACGTAGTTCGCGGACTCCAGCGGTCTTTTGGCCGAGATCGATGAGGGCCATGCCTTTCCTCAGGCGAGCCGGAGCGAGCTTGAAGCTCTTCGGGTAGACGGTGAGGACCTTGTCATATTCGGCGACGGCGTCCTGATATTGCTTCTGGTGGTAGGCAATTTCGCCGAGATAGAACTGCGCGTTCGAGGCGAGGTCGGTGTCGCTGTAGTACTTCAAGTAGTCGAGAAATTCCTGCCGAGCTAGATCGTACTTGCCGCTGGTGATATCCCGCAGACCGTTGGAATAGAGCATGTCTGCCGAAGGAGCAGCAGCGTTGCTTGCGGTCGGAGGAGCTGCGTTTCCGTCATTCGACGGCCTGGGGCTTGTGCCAGGAGCGGATATGGCGGGTGACGAGCCGGATATTTTGGAATCGATGCTTTGGACGGCGCTTTGAACATCGACGAGCTGCTGATTTAGTTTTCCGAGACGGGATTTAATCTCCTCGAGATTGTCGGAGAGGCCTTGGACTTGGGTGGACATGGTGTCCAGGCGAGCGCCAGAATTGGCCTGCACGTCTTGAACGGATTTTTGAACGTTGCCCATGGTGGCATTGAGTTTGCCGACGTTTTCGCTGGCTTGCTCGACGAGAGTTTTGAGGACAGTGTGGTCCGTAGTGATCTGAGTGGACATGTCCTTTTGACCCTGCAAAAGCGTGGTGACATCGCGCTGCAGGTCGATGATTTCGCGGGCGACGGCTTCAGCCGGGCGCGGCCCGATGAGGCTGCCGCCGAGCGCCCCAGCAAAAATGGCGGCGGCAAAAAGAACGATGGTGCGGATTTTCATGAAAAAAACCTCCTCAGATGCGTCTGCTTCTCAGACGAAGGTACGGGCCTAGGGAAGAGCGCTCTAACTTTTAACGGCTGAGCAGCCGGCAAAGCTGGAACCGGGCGGCTCTTTACTCACTTTAACGGCAGAGCCGCGCGCGAGCAAGAGGTTGCTCGGCCACGCGGCTCTGTCGGTCATCGAACAGTTACGTAGTTGTACAGGCGCTAGCGCACACGGACGAAGTGGCCGACGCGGTTTCTCTGCCAGCATTCCTCGGTGCTGTCCGTGCAGAACGGTTTCTCTTTGCCAAGACTCGTCGTATTGATGCGATCGGCGGATATGCCGAGGGAGACGAGATAGGCTTTGACGGCAGCGGCTCGGCGATCGCCGAGAACGAGGTTGTATTCGGTGGAGCCGCGCTCATCGCAATGGCCCTCGATGGTTACTTTCACCTCGGGGTGATCGCGGAGGAATTGCGCGGTCTGGCCGAGAGCGTCGCGAGCATCGGCGCGGATATCGGCCTTATTGAAGTCGAAGAAGGCATCCTTCACGTACTTCAGGAAAAGCTCATCGATCGTCGGACCTGCTGGTGGCGGAGGAGGAGGTGGTGGCGGCGCGGCTACAGTAACGCGCACGCTGGAATCCGCCGAGCCGCCCGGACCGCTGGCGGTGATCGTGTAGGTCGTGGAATCAGACGGATTGACTTTGGTAGAACCTTGAGCCGTCACTGCACCCACTCCAGGCGAGATCGTGAGCTGCGTAGCGTCAGTGGAAGTCCAGCTCAAAGTTGTCGAATCGCCAGGATTGATCGATGTTGGGTTAGCCTGCAGCGATACAGTCGGGCGCGCAGGCGCAGGGGCAGGAGCTGGCGGAGGTGGAGGTGGCGGCGGAACCTTCTTTTTGCAACCCGCCACAAAGGCAAGCGACAGCATGACACTGAGCATGGCCCCGCGGTAAAGAGAGCTAGAAACCCGAATCATTCGAATCCTCCTCAACGTAAGAATCCCTTTTTCGTCCCACCAGAGCGGTCATGGTATCACTAGCGGGCTGGGTAAAGGTGAATACATCGTACCACGATATATTACACATAGCACACAGACAAATGCCACAGAATGTAGCAAGAAGCAACAGCAAAAAGTGTAGATCAGGGAGAATACTCCAACCACCACGTCTGATGCGCGGAAAGAACGGAAAGTTTCGATAAATTTATGCCGGTTACTGTTCTACTACTTTGACGACCAGTTGGGCGATTCGTTGTGGCCGTCAGTAGTTAGCTGGTGTGGCTGCGAGCCGTCGGCAAGCATGGTCCAGATCTGGCGCGGGCCGGTGCGGGTGGATTCGAAGACGATGTGGCGGCCGTCGGGAGCCCAACTGGGGCGTTCGTTACGAGAACCAGCGTCGGGCGTGAGGTTGATGATGTGCTGCGAAGTCGGGTCCATGACGTAGATATCGTAGTTGCCATCGGGGCGGCGCCAGCTAAAAGCCAGCAACTGGCCGTTAGGCGACCATGCGGGGTCGATGACATAACCTTTGTCCGGAAGATCGAGAAGACTGACGTTAGTGCCGTCGGCGTTCATCGAGTAGAGCTTGGGAATGCCACCACGATCGCTGACGAAGACGACACTTTGGCCGGTCTTGGGGTTCCAGGCGGGGGATGTGCTGCCACCGTTGGAGAAGGTCAGGCGCTTGGGTTTGCCGCCGCTTGTGTCGGTGACATAGAGCTCGGGATTGCCGGCCATGGACGAGGAGAAGATGAGTTGCGTGCCATCGGGGGACCAAGCGGCGGCGCTGTTGGTGCCGCGGAAGCGGGGGAAGGAGATAACTTTGCCGGCGTCCATGGAGTACATGCAGATTTGGGCGTTGGTGACGCCGTTGTAGGGCTGGTAGCAGGTGAAGGCGATGCGCGAGGCGTCGGGGGACCATCGAGGCATGAGGGAGATTGTGCGGAGAGTCGTCAGGGGATGCTGGTTGGCGCCATCGTAATCCATCAGCCATACTTCTTTGGAGCCAGTGCGCGAGCTGATGAACGCGATTTGCGTAGATGCGATGCCAGGGAGACCGCCGGAGAGTTTGAAGATTATTTCGTCAGCGAATTGGTGGGCGAATTTGCGGACTTGCTCATCGGTGGGCGCACCTCGATAGACTTTGCCGACAACGGACTCGCTGGAGGCACTAGTAACGTCGTAGAGCCAGGCTTGGATAGCAACTTCGGAGGTGGTTTCAGTGAGATTGCCGAAGGCGACGTAGTGGGCGTTGACTTGGGGGTCGGTCCACGAGGCGCGTTGGAGTTCGCCGGGCTGCGTTGGGGCTTGGGTTGGATAGAAACTCGGGCTGACGAGATCGAGGATTCCGCTGAACGCGAGATCGTCGCGGACGACTTGCGTGAATTCCTGGGAGTGGGCTTTGGCATTGTCAGCGCGAGGGCCAAAGTCGGCTACCGCGAGGCGGATTTTGTCTACGCCGAGGCCGGTGCCTGTGCGGAACCAGGCTTCCTTGCCTTGCTGTGCATTTATAGGCCATGCCGCGAAGCTGAGAACGGCTACCGCAAGAAGCCAACTGAAACGATTGAACTTCGCTAGCACCTTTACCTCCGGTTTTCCTTGCCGCGCACTGCGCGAACGAAGGACTGCTTTAGTGTATTAAAGACAGATCAAAGTCGAATGTAACATCCACACTGCTCCCCTGGAAATCATTGGGAAGAGGTCCGAAGTGAATGCCGTCCAACGCGCGCTTTGCCGAATTGTCCATCGAGAGATTTCCGCTGGATTGCTCCATCTGGACATTCTGAATGGAGCCGTCGCGGTTGATGCGAAAAGTCATTACACAGTGCGCTTGACGCGCAGCGCGAACCGCCGGATCGATAGTGGTTTGGAGCCAATTCTGACCAACACTGCGGCGGACTGCTTCGATGTACCAAGCATAACGGGAAGCAAAGTTGCCGCCGCCTTGGCCTTGCACAGTAACAGGACCAGAACCGCCACCAGGCGTCGGCGCGTAGCTAGTAGGAAGATTGGGAGAACCGCCTTTGCCGTAATCCACGGCGTTGGGCGGCGGCGGAATTTTTGGCGGATCAACCTTGGAGGGATGCGTGATTGGTTTTGGTTTTTCTTTTTTAAAATCGGGGATTTTTTCCGCTGGCGTTTTGGGCTCTGGCGGCTTGGGTTCTTCTTTATAAAGGCCTTTTGTGGGGTCGACCGTATTGCTCTCGGTGACCGAGGGTTTCGAAGGCATGGGGATTCCGGCGGAAGGACCGACGAGCTTTACATCGACGCTGCCTTCCGTGCCGCCAATGCCACTCCATTCGGGGCCACGCATCTGGAGATAAATGGAGACGGCGATCCAGAGAGCGAGAAATATGTGAAGAATCACGGAATAGACGAGAAATTTTTTGAGGTCGCGGTCTTCGGCCGAATTGGCTCCGAAGCGGTCAACCGAATTGACGATGGCGGTGTTCATTTTCCGCTCATAAAAGCTCAGCGCGTGCGGGCGCGTTCCGTAAGTGGTTCCGTGACAATACTAATATTACTGACGCCAGATTGGCGCAAAGTGTCGATCACCTTGGCGAAAGTGCCGAAGGGAATTGTTTCGTCGGCGCGAAGGAAGACAGAGTCCTGCGGCTTCTTAAGCTGGGCTGCTACCTGAGCACCAAGCTGGTGAATGTTGATAGGACTGTCGCCGAGATAGACACGCTGGTTTTTGTCGATGGTAATGACGAGGCGTTGCTCGTTGATTTCTTTTACGGTGGTGGTTTTGGGGACGTCGACTTCGATGCCGGACTGAAGGATCGGTGCGGTGATCATGAAAATGATGAGTAGCACGAGAACAACGTCGATGAACGGGACCATGTTGATCTCGGAGAGCGTGCTCTGCGTGTTTTTGGAGAGTTGCGGCATAGTCTCATAAGGCGGCCGAGGGCTGGCGGCCACAAAAGTCTACGTAAAAGTTTTTTCTATTTGGGCTCCAACTTCAAGCGCAAAAGTGTCGAGGCGCTGCGCAAGATCGCGAATGTTCTGCAAAAAGTGGTTATAGAAGATGACCGCCGGGATGGCGACGAAGAGGCCAGCAGCGGTGGTGATGAGCGCTTCGGCGATGCCCGGGGCTACAGCGCGCAGGCTAGCGGCGCCGGCGTTACCGAGGCCGGAAAAGGCGTCAATGATGCCCCAAACGGTTCCGAAGAGGCCGATGAAAGGAGTTACGGAGCCGGTGGTGGCTAGCCAGGACATGCCCTTTTCCACGCGGCGGACTTCTTCCGCGGACGCCAGTTGCATGCTGACGGTGACGGCTTGGAGGCTCTTCAATTTTCCAGTGGGTTGCGGATTGCCAGTGCCGACTTGGCTCAAAAGTTCGCGATAGCCCGCGGCATAGACGGACGCAAAAGGAGAGCCTGCGGAAGCAAGCGCTTGCGGGTTGGCTACGCCCTTGGTGGCGCGAAAGATCCGGAGGAATTGATCGCTTTGACGGCGGACACGGCCGAAGAGACCGAGCTTCTGAAAGATCATCGCCCAGGAGACAACGGAAAATATTCCGAGCAGGAGCAAAATGCCGCGGGCGACCCAGCCCGTCTGTCCAAGAATGTTACCGAGATCAGCTATAAAGACGGTGGCGAACAGAAGAATGGTGCGACCCCTCAGTTAGAAATAAATTTTCCTGACTTCAGGAACGTAGCACACGCCCACAGGGTGGTCAAACAAATGAGATGCGCAAGCTAAAGATGGTGCTGCCTCTTTGGATACAAGCAAGAGCACTCTTTGAAGATTCAAGCGGCCATTTAGAGAACTGCCCCACCGAGATTCGCTGTCGAACAGGTGTGTTAGACTTCGGATTGAGCATGAGCAAAACGTTTGACATCGTGTTGGAGAGACTGACTAGCGGCTCGGGACTTCCCTTGGACACTGGCGTCGGCATGCAGAATGCGAGCGCCGAACTCCACGCGGGTCTCCTAGGCGCCTCGCGCGGCACGTTTTTTCTGGAGACGTTTGGCTGCCAGATGAACGACCACGACTCGGAGAAAGTGGCGGGCGTGCTGCTCTCGCGGGGATACCGGCAAGTGGAGTCGCCAGAATCGGCCTCGCTTATCCTCTATAACACCTGCAGCATCCGGGAGAAGGCGGCCCAGAAAGTCTTTTCGAGGCTTGGGGAATTTGGCCTACATCAGAATGATGGCCGGATTATCGGCGTGCTGGGTTGCGTGGCGCAGCAGGAGGGCGAAGAGATTTTCAAGCGCGCACCGTGGGTCAGTCTAGTGTGCGGCTCGGCGAGCTACAGCAAACTGCCTGAGCTGCTGGCACAAGTCGAGGCAGGGAATCAGCGCGTCACCGGGCTAGATAACGATACGGATGAAACATTTGAAACGCCCGTGACGCGGCGCGACAACCCTTGGCGCGCGTATTTGACGATTATCGAAGGTTGCGACAAGGCCTGCTCGTATTGCGTTGTTCCTTATACGCGCGGGCCGGAGCGCAGCCGCGCTAGCGATTCGATTTTGCGCGAAGTGCGGCAGCTCGCGGAGCTTGGATACTCCGAAGTGCAGCTCCTGGGGCAGACAGTCAATTCCTACAAAGACCCGACGGCGCGTCAAATGCGTTTTTCGGATTTGCTGCTCGCAGTGGCGGACGCGCCAGGTATTCGACGCGTGCGTTTTACAACTTCTCATCCGCGCGACTTCACTCAAGACATTGTGGATGCCATCGATGCGCAGCCGAAATTGTGCAATCACGTGCATCTGCCCGTGCAATCAGGTTCGACGCGAGTATTGCAAGCGATGCAGAGAACGTACAGCCGCGAAGAGTATTTGGAGAAGATCGCGATGATTCGCGGCGCAAAGCGGTCCATCAGTATAACGACGGACATAATCGTCGGTTTTCCTGGCGAGGCGGAAGAGGATCTCGAGGAAACCCTTTCCTTGCTTGACGCGGTGCGGTACGACGGAGTGTTTGCGTTCAAATATTCACCGAGGCCGCATACACCGTCACTGAAGATGCGCGACACGATCCCAGAGGAAGAGAAAAGCCGCCGGCTGGCTGTTTTGCAGGAAAAACAGAGAGAAATACAGACGGTGAAGCACTCCTCGCTGGTTGGTGAGACGTTTGAATTGCTCGTCGGTGGGAAATCTCGGCGGGAAAACCAGTGGTCGGGACATACTTCCTGTCATCGAGTCATAAATTTCGCTTCCCAAGAGCAGGCGCTTCTGGGAAAGTACGTGCAGGTTAGCGTGACGGGAGGGACTCCAACTGGCTTGGTTGGAGAGCAAACCCTTTAGGGCAGAGATTTCCGTCTGCTGGTTTGAGGCGTACTGATATTTTGAAGGCACAGACTGAAGTCTGTGCTACTCGGGAGGTCACATGGAAGTGGAGATGAAAATCCGCGGCCTGATGATGGATCCCGTGACGAACATGCCCATCGTTGTGCTGAAGGATGTGCAGGGCCAAGCGATATTGCCGATTTGGGTCGGCGTGTATGAGGCCAACGCGATTGCGCTGGAAATAGAAAAGGTGCAGACGCCTCGGCCCATGACTCACGATCTTCTGAAAAATGTTCTGCTTGGGCTCGACGTGCTCGTTCACAAAATTGTAGTGAACGATCTGAAAGACGACACGTTCTACGCCTTGATCTGGGTCGAACGTGATGGCCAGATGATGACCATCGATTCTCGACCGAGCGATGCTCTGGCGCTCGCGCTGCGCGTGGATTGCCCGATTTTTGTGGATGAAGAAGTATTGAAGAACTCGAAAGTTTCTAGCGCTATCACGGAACGCAGCACCAACGAACAACTGCGCAACTGGCTCGAAGGTCTCTCCGACGATGACCTCGGCCGCTATAAGATGTAAGCCTCTCTGCCGTGATTCTCCGGCTACAATTTGCCAGCGGTATCCTCAGCCCACTCGTCCAGCCACATCCTGTTTCTCAGGCGACAGATTATTTTTATGCGATCGTGAGAATCAACTGGCGGACTCGGTGCCGCCAAACCAAGAGCAGGACGATCCCGATAAGAATCAAAGCAAGACTCAGCCCGGCCCAGAGGCCGAAGGCTCCCCAGCCTCGGCGGAAACAGAGCCATGCCCCAAACGGCAAACCGATGACCCAATAGGCGGTGAAATGGCAGAGCATCGGGGTCCGTGTATCTCCCAAGCCGCGGAGCGCGCCGGTGGCGACGGTTTGAATGCCATCAAAGAGCTGAAAGGCTGCGCCGGCCGCGAGCAGAAATACTGTGCTTCGGATGATGGCTTTGTCCGGCGTATAAGCGCGCGCAAGCCATCGAGGAAAGACAAGCAGAATGATGCTTGCGGCAGTCATAAAGGCAGCGCCGAGAAAGATCGCTGTGCCGCCCGCATCTCCAGCGCCTCGCGGATCTTTACGGCCGATGGCTTGGCCGACGCGCACAGCAGCAGCAGAGGAAATGCCGAGTGGAACCATGTAGGTGAAGGAAACGGTATTCAGAGCGATCTGATGGCTGGCCAGCGCAACGGCTCCGAGCCGGCCTATGAGCGCCGTCACGAACGCGAAAACGCCAACCTCCAAGGTAATCTGCATAGCCGCGGGAAAACCTAGCGCGATCAGGCGCCGGATGCGCTGCAGGTCAGGCTGGATGGGTGTGTGAAGTAACCGCGTGCGATGACGCCGGTCGTACCAAAGGAGATAGCCGACGAGGACTCCCGCGAGATAAATGCGTGCGCAGGCAGTTGACCAACCAGAACCGACCGTGCCCATGGCGGGAAATCCAAGCTTGCCGTAGATAAGGAGAATATTTCCGCCCGCGTTGATGAGATTCGCCGTGATTAGAGCGAACGCGATGGGTCGCACCAGATTCATAGCCTGCATGCACCGACGGACAGCAGAATAGAGGAGGAGCGGCATTGTCCCCCACGCCAGTGCTTTTGAATACGGAACCGCGAGCGCGATCACGTCCGGCGCGATGTGCATACCGCGCAGGATCGGATCGAAAAACCAAACGGGGGTCATCAACAGCGGCGCAAGCGCCAAACTCAGATAGATGCCGTGCAGAAGCGAGCGATGGCAGTCCTCGCGCCGACCGGCGCCAAACGCTTGTGCGACAAGAGTGTCCAGCCCAATCAGCAACCCAGCTCCAAACATCGCGAGGACGTTAACTAGAATTCCGCCAAGGCTCACGGCAGCTATGGCTACAGCGCTGTTCGGAAGGCGCCCCACCATCATGGTGTCCACGATGGCCATGCTCATCCAGCCGACTTCTGCGAGGACGAGCGGCAGAGCCAGTCGCAGCGTAGGAGCAAGTTCGGCGCGGAATGTCTTGTAGCGAGTCATGGGTGGAAGAGAAGTGAAAAGAGTTTAAGCGGGCTAATGGAAAGGCGCAAACGGGCTTGAACGTCGAAGGCGTGAAAGCAGGGCCGACGAAGCGGATATGAGTCCTGGTCAAGCAGGATGGTAACTTCGGCGTCGTTATAGACCTTAAGTCCCATTGACCGAAGCGGTGGGCCCCCGTAGCCTGCGAAAAGCGCTGCTTTTGTGTGTTTTATGACAGGTTTATAGATTCAAGAAGTCTGATCAAAGGATATTCTCTCGAAGAAATTTGGAATGGCTAGTTCGGCTTGCGATTGGGCGAGTCCAGGAGACAACCGTGGGCATTGGGAACATATCCAGTTTTGAAGCGCGAACTCAGACTATTCGGGCCGGGGTACGCTTGAATTCTCGCGTGCCGGTGGCTGTGGAATGGGCGGAGTCGGGCCGCGCGATGCGTGCGGAGGGCTACACCGCGGACGCCAGTACGACTGGGTGCCTCGCCATTATCCCTCAAAGTTTTCCGGTGGGGCAGCGGCTCGTCCTGATCAATTTGATAAACAAGAATGCTTGCGAAGCGGTCCTGATTTGGCGAGGACATGAGGGACGAACCGGTTGGGAACTGGGGCTGCAACTTCAGGAAGCTTCGATGGATTTTTGGGGTCTGGATTTTTAGCCCGCAGAAAGTAAGGATCTTTTAGCTCTTTCCTTCAGTCGTCTCTTTCCTGGAATTCTCTGAAATCACACGGCTGGAAGTTTTGAGCTGCTCCGCATTCGTTGTCCCAAAAAAGAACCCCGGAGTTTTCCACCGATCCCGCGGTGATATCCACTTTTCCCTTGCGCTACAATGGGTTGCGAACGTAGAGTGGGCCTAGAGCTAGGGGGCTTACTGCACTCAGCACCCACATATAGGGACGTGGTTGCTGGATCGCGTCGGCGCGATTTACTATGCGCATAGGCGGAGGCAGAAAAGCATGACTGCCATCATCACGGTTGCAAATCAAAAAGGCGGCGTTGGGAAAACGACCACGGCGATTAATTTGTCCGCCGCTCTGGCGCATCGCGGCAAACGCACGCTCCTGATTGATCTGGATCCTCAAGCAAACTCCACGATTGCATTTTACTCATCCGGCGAGATCGCGACATCGATGTTTGATGTGCTGAGCGAGAGTCGCGCGACGATGGCGTCCGTCATTAAGCCCACCAAAGATCCGATACTTTTCCTTGGGCCGGGACGTCTGGCGCTGGCCAAACTGGAGCAAGTCCTGGCGGGTCAATTCGACGCGCCATACCGATTGAAGGATTCGCTTGCGCCGATTTTGAAGGATTACGATTACATTGTGCTGGACACGCCGCCGTCACTGGGAATTTTGACAGTGAATGCGCTGGTGGCTTCCACGCATTTGCTCGTGCCAATCCAGGCGGCATATTTTGCAATCGAGGGCACGGACGATCTGCTGGAGACTTACGAGAGAATTCGCGCGCGGCCCAACCCTGGGCTGAAGGTGTTGGGCGTAGTCATCACTTTGTTCGACAAGCGGACGAATATTTCGCGCGATACGCATGGGCAGATTCGCACAGTGTTCGGCGAAGTGCTGTTCAAGACGAAGATCAGCAAGAACGTGCGGCTGGAAGAGAGCCCAGCTTACAAAGAGACGATTTTAACGTTTGCGCCGAAATCACCGGGCGCGATCGAGTACAAGAAATTGGCAGGGGAGGTTATCCAACGTGTCGAAGAGGATCGGGTTACCCGTCACGCTGAAGATGCGGCATGACGCGCACTACGTAGAATCACTGACGAGCTATAGTGGGGCAGCGGTGGGCAGGATGATCCCCGTGGATCAGATCCGCCCCAATCCAGATCAGCCGCGCAAAGCGCTGGGAGATTTGCGCGATCTTTCGGATTCCATCCGCGAAAAAGGAGTGCTCGAACCGCTGCTGGTGCGGTTTGTGCCCCGCGAGGACTGCTACTACATCATATCCGGCGAACGGCGTTATCACGCTTCCCGCGCGGCTGGTCTTCGCGAGGTTCCTTGCATCGAGAAAATGGCGGACGACGCGGAAACGCTGGAAATCGCGCTAATTGAAAATATTCAGCGCAAAGATTTGACGCCGTTTGAAGAGGCGGACGGGTTGCACCGTTTGGCGACGCAATTTGAATACACGCACGAAGATGTTGCCAAGAAAATCGGGCGGGCGCGTTCTTCTGTTACGGAGACCCTCTCTCTTAGGAATATTCCTGAATCGTTGCGCAAGAAGTGCGTCGAGCATGGGATCATTTCGAAATCGCTGCTTCTGCAGATTGCGCGCCAGCCAACCGAAAAGAAGATGATCGAGATGATGCACCGCATCATGCAAGGCGGATTGACGCGGGATGAGGCAAGGCGTGAAAGGCGGGACGAGCAGGGAGGTCCTCAGCGGCCGCAGCCGTTCATCTTTCAGTTTGAGCCGGAGAACGAGAGCTTCCGGTTTCGCATTCAGTTTAAGAAAAGCCATGTCTCGCGCGATGAGTTGATTGTGACGCTACGGGAGATCCTTGGGCAGCTTGAAGGAACGACCTCGGACGCGGCGGATTCTACGGCAGCTTGATTGACCTAAGCAATAATTCATAGCGGACAGACTAAAGTCCGTCCCACCAAATCCATGGTCGAATTCACTCCTCAGCAGATGCAAGTTCTGGAGAGATTGTTCGCGGCGGGCTTTCGGCCGATTGCGATTCCTCCTTACGAGAGTGCATTGTGCGTGCGGCGTGGCGAATGCGCGGCGGTGCTGTCGCAGATCCCCAATGGTGGATTGAAGCTACTCGCACCGCCGTCCTACCTCGTCGATGGAAATCTGAGCGTGAGACTCAAGCGGGGCGCGGGTGAAGTCTTTGTGTGGAAAAAGACAGAATTGCCGGCGACGCCAGAGCGATTACAAGAGATCGCGACGTTTCGTCAGGAACTCACTGACATTTTGGAATTGCCGCAAACTCAGTAATTTTTCCTCTATTTGCAATTCTTGGCGCCTCCCGGCAAACTAAAAACGTTATGACCACTTACGACATTATTTGCATTGGCGCCGGCCCTACCGGACTAGCCTGCGCCATTGAAGCGAAGCGCGCGGGAATGAAGCCATTGGTGATCGACAAGGGCTGCTTGTGCAACTCGATTTACCATTACCCGGTCAATATGGTGTTTTTCACGACGCCCGAGCTTCTCGAGATCGGCGACCTGCCGCTAATCAGTGCGGCAGAAAAGCCGGTGCGCGTCGAGGCGTTGAAGTATTACCACAAGGCGGCAGAGCACTACGAATTAGAGTTGCGACTCTTTGAGCGAGTGCTGCGAGTGGACGGCCATGACGGCGACTTTACCGTCGTGACGCAGTCGGAGAAGGGAATTCAAGAGCGATACACGTCAAGGAAAATTGCTGTCGCGACGGGTTACTACGATCTTCCCAACATAATGGGGATTCCCGGAGAGGATTTGCCGCACGTCTCGCACTACTACACCGAACCATTCGAGTTCTGGAACCAGGACGTGGTTGTCATCGGTGGCAAAAACTCCGCTGCGGAAACCGCGCTGGACCTCTACCGCAATGGCGTGCGGGTGACGTTGGTACACAGACATGCGGAGCTCGGTTCTTCGATCAAGTATTGGGTGCGACCGGACATCGAAAACCGGATTAAGGCGGGACAGGTGAAGGCGCTGTTCGAGACGCGCGTTAAGCAAATCACCAGCGAGGAAGTCATCGTGCAGAATGGCGCGGGCGAAAAACGGTTACCGGCGAAACAGGTCTTCGCTCTGACCGGCTATCATCCCGATTATGCATTTATCGAAAGCCTAGGCGTGCGGCTCGATCCCGATACGAGAAAACCGGCGCTCGATCCGAATACGCTCGAAAGCAATGTGCCGGGAATTCATTTGGCCGGCGTCGTGATCGGCGGCCGACACACCGGCGATATATTTATCGAAAACGGCCGGTTTCACGGAAAGCAAATCATTGATGCGTTGAAGCCGTGATTTTGCTTTGGCGCGGGAATTATGTCGAGGACAAAAATTTGCCCGTGCAAAGGACGTTTGTTAGACTCCTAGCCTATGGCATCCATCTTTAGGGAAGTCGGCGAAACTTTCAGCACGCTGGTGCAGGGCTTTAGCGTGACCTTCCGGAATATGTTCCGTAAAACGGTCACGGAAAATTACCCGTTTGAGCCAGTGCATTTTCAGCCGCGCTATCGCGGGATTCACGTGTTGCACCGCGACGAATCCGGCCTCGAGAAGTGCGTAGGATGCTTTCTCTGTGCTGCGGCCTGCCCCGCAAATTGCATTTACATCGAAGCCGCGGAAAATACGGATGCCAGCCGCATCTCCGCCGGAGAACGTTACGCCAGCGTTTACAATATTGATTATTCGCGTTGTATTTTCTGCGGCTACTGCGTCGAAGCCTGCCCCACGGATGCGATTACGCATGGACACGGTTTTGAACTCGCCACGTACGACATCAATTCCTTGATTTACCGCAAGGAACAGATTCTCGAAAAACAGCCGGCTGCCCCAACCACCAGTCGTTAAGCCCACCCTTTCCCGTATCCATCAGGGTGTTTCCGTTTAGGCGGATTCGCTATTTTTGTGTCCGCCTAAATTCTGCTCGCCTGCCTGAATTGCGCCTCATAACTCATATAAAGCAGCCAAGACGTAACGCTGTGATGGGGTTTGGTTACGGGAGGATGCGATGGGGTATGGCTGGGGCGGCGAGATGCAGTTCGGGGATGCTCTGACGCTGGAGAAGGCAGCGAGAGCGGGAAGTGCGTTTGCGCGTGCTCCGCTGGGCACACCTTCAGGGCGCGTTGGAGTGCGGAGTGTCGTCGCCATTTTTGGTGCAGGAGCAATCCAGAAGCTCCCTATAACATGTAAAAACTCAGGATTGGCCGATGTTTTCGTTCTGCGGGGCAGTTCGATCCGCAAGAAAGTTATCGGACACAGGATGCGCGACGGAGCCGTGGGATTTGCCAGTGGAAAGCAAGTCCGCCTCGCGCGCGGAGCGTTCGCGTTCCTCCAAAAGGAGACGCGCAAGAGTTGCGTTCGCGTTGTCGTCCATCCATTGATCAAGCAAGGCCGCAATCTCCTTGCGGATATTGGCGGCATGGGAAAGACGCGACAGTTCAAAGCTTTGCAACGAATTCTTGGAAGCCGAGAGAAGGAACTCCCAAGGGGGCTGGGTCGAACGAGTGGTCACATAACCTCCGTTACGGGGACGCTGCGAATATTATCTTATCGGTAAAACGTGTCAAGGATACTTAGAGGTAATGGCCTTGTGGAAATCTGTGGAAAACTTTATGGCCCTCGGGGTGGATCGAGCGGTAGACCGAGAGCCGCTTAAGCCTGGGCAGTGCAGAGAACCTGACGCTTTCGCGCAGTGCCTGCGCGCATGCAGCGCCTGTGATGGAGACTACGAGGATCCCGACCGCACGGCGCGGATGCCCGATGAGGAAGAAGAGGATTTCGCGTCGGAGAAAGCGCAAGACAAAGGTCAAGGGGAAGTCGAGAACGAAACTGATATCGATCACGAAGATCGAGAACGCTAATGGCCCGGATGCCGAGGATGGGTTTCCTGCAAGAAAAGCGTGACCAGCAGGGAAGGAGGCGATGCGATGCGGAGGACAAAGCAAAATGACCAGAGGCCGGTGGTTTTGCGAAGGCAGCGAGAGGTAATTCGAGACGTAATGCTGAGCGCGGGTCAGTGCGCCACCTGGTTGACGCTCGATGAGCTGGCGAAATTGACGCTCTATCCGCCGGCGAGCATTTCCGCGCAGTTGCGGCATATGCGAAAGCCGCGGAACGGCGCGTATACCGTGGTGAAACGGTGCAGAACGACGAACAAGGCGATGCGGGCGGAAGGCTTCGGCGCCGTGTGGGAATACTCGGTGATGCAAGAGCGGCGTGTGCCAGTTCGGAAAGCCGTACGTCGCAGGCGCAAGGCGCGAGTGGCGCGCCAAGCAGCGAGCTGTTGAACAAGGCAGCGGCAGAAATTTCGCTGACAAAAGCTGATGGAGAAGCGTAGCGCGCGAAGAGTTGTGCAGTGGCGGAGGAGCCATGAGTGTAAAACCGGAGCTGGCATTTGATGTGTGCTGGGAAGTATATCGAGGCGCGCGTGAGGTGATGGAGTCGAAGCGCGGGATCTCAGCGCTGAACTGGAAGGACACCGGCAAATTCTTGTGGCGGCCGGACATTCGTCCGCGACTCAATGAATGGGTTGCGGACTTCGCGTTGGCAGGGCAGAAGGCACTCGAGGGTCCCGACTGGGCTTCTCGTATGGTGCTCTTCCGGCTCTACTACCTCGGCCTAGCACCCTACGAGAATGCCCGGCATTTTCTCGGCTTGAGCGAACGAAGCTGGGTGAATTGGACAGAGGAAGTCCGCAATCGCTGCGGCAAAGAGTTGCTGCGGCGCGGCATGTTCCCGCCGCGAAAGTATTTCGTGAGTTAGCTCACCTCATTGATTCGGGGGCCTGCAGCCAATCGAGATACCAGCTAGCGAAAGTCGCGGGTCTATGATCTCGCGTGAATATTGGGGACAATCCTGTATCGTCGGTGCGGCCGTCGCGCCATAAGCTTCCAGCTTTCTCCCCGCTCACGATGAGCCAAACGCGAAGAGCGCAGCCCATATGGGAAAGTGGAATCGCACCGTTCAGTAACGCAGGATTCCAATGGGCTTTTTCAAATTCTTCCAGCTGTCGTTCATATTCCTTCTCATTCGTTTCGAGAAGTTCGCTGGAGGGTTGTGTTGACAAGTCGTTCCACGGTTCTTTAAGCAGAAATGGCTTGGCGAGAATTCCGATGAACCCGTCACCTTCCTCCCATGATTTTAGATTGAACCCATCGTCCATCTTACCGAGAGGAAAGACACCACAGTACGGGCCGGCGCCTCCATCTCCGATCGTCAGCAGAAAACTCCGATAGTCGGTTGGCAATTCAATCGAATGACGCATTTCAAAGGACTCTACTTCAGCTTCGCTTAGCACAGGGTTCAGAAGGAATTTATGATCAGCCCCTCCGAAAACAGGGCGGCTCCGATTCTCCAAGAGTTTAAGAGAGCGGTGCACAAAAGCAGGATCGAGGAGAGGCATGTTCAATCTCCACTGTGAGCTTGCTACAAAGCAAGCGCGTCGCCCAGGCGGAGGATTTTGCCGTATTCGGTGCTTGGGACGCGGGTGTTGGTGGCGAGACGGTAGAAGTGATCGAAGCGTTCCGCGGGCGCCCATGGCGGGAGTTGCGCGCGGCGCAGCTCTGTGAAACGTTTTTGGAAGCCGTCGTTCGTGATACCGGTTTGCGACTCGCGAGCGGGAACAGGGCAGCGTGCGCAGGGGTTGCTGCCCTCGAAGGCGACATCGCCGATGCGGAAGCGCACAACACTCGTTTCCGATTCGGCGAACAGTTGATCTTCCCAGAATGGCGGTAACGGTTCAGGCGCAACCGCAGGGCTTTCCAGCTCTCCTACATCAGGAGGGAACTCGACTCGGCGGGTTCCACGTGGAGCAGCGGCATCGATTTCGAGCGTTGTACGGAAACGCCTGCGGGCTTCGTCCAGCGTCATACCAGGGAACCACTCGCAGACAGTCTCGAGCGATGAGGTGGAGACGATCGTTGGGCCGGGTGCGAGTCCATCATCAGGAAAGCCTTCGCGCGTGTAGCGCACCTGAATAGATTGCTCGAAGTACATGCTGAACCATTCCGCAGCGCCATCGGCATCGCCAGGAAACCCAAACGTCATCGCCGGAATGTTGCGTAAGTCGCCTGGCACCGCGAGCGTGACGGAACTAATACCCGGTGAGTACGCGGCGCGGATAAGGTGCATGGCTGCGGTGCGCTTGGCATTCACCCAGCGGCCGTCGGCGGAGTAGAGCGCCCAGACGCGGTCGAGCTCGAGGCCGCCATTGGGCCCAATGCGCGCCTCATTTACTGAAACAGGGTCGAGCGCTTTGATGGGATGCAGACGAATATTCGCCAAGCGCGGCGTCGTTTTCGAGGAGTACACACGTAAAGTCTAACAGAGCGATGTGCCCAGTTTAATCCGCTGAGGCCGCCGCCGCTGCAGGCGATTTCTTCTTTTTGGCCATCTGCTGCACCGTAAAGAGCAGCAGAGACCGATCTTGCGCGTCCATCTTGCTCAGAAGATGTCTGAGTTTGCGCATGAAGCGTAAGTCTTTTCCGGAACTGCCCCAGGCATTGCTGGCGGATTCGGTCCAGGCAGCGGGGATATCCTGTTTGGGCGGTTGGTCTCCATCGTAAAGAAGTTGATAAAGCGGCATCTCCAGGGCTCGAGCCAGCTTTTCCAGCGTCTCGATGGCGGGGACAGTGTGGCCGTTTTCCACTCGTGAAAGATAGCAGCGCAGCAGGCCGGTGCGTTTCTCGATATCACCTTGGGAGAGTTTTTTTTCCTCGCGCAGGACGCGCAGGCGTTCGCCGATGATCATGCTTGGCTCCTTGCTAAGATCGCTCCGGCTCACAGGCTGGGGGTGCGAGTGGGAGTGACTGGACTATAATCTATCGAATAGTTGTTAGTCTAGGAGATTACATCTAGATTTATTGTGGAAATCTACTCGTGCGGCTCTCGCCGTAGCCCAGCAGCTATTCACGTAAGGGCTGGAAAGGGTCCATCGGGAGGAGGCCAGGCACACCATGGGTTCCCGCGCCAATGGCAAGAAAACCGAGGCGTCCTGATTCTTTTGGGTTTATTTCCCGAAGCCTTCCCGGGCAATCAGGCGCTTGCGGCGGATCCGTGGCCCGCAACGATGGACTTATAGCCACAGCTTCCGGCCTTTTTCATTGCTTCGATGGCCTGCGCGGCTGTCATGAGCGGAGTTGTTTGAACGTGAGCAACGGCACCGCCGGCGGCGAATGCAATGGCGATAGCCGCAGCTGACATGTTATCGGGCATTTCCGTGATGGCGATGACGTCGAACGGGCCGAATGCGAAGAACGCCGAATGGAGTTTGCCGCCGAGTTTTTCGATAGGCAAGCGAACGATATCCAGCCGGTCCTGCGGATCGGCCATCAGACGGGCCCAGGCTTCCTTGGTGTAGCTGACTTGGTGGCAATAATGAGGCATGGTTGCTCTCCTTTCGTTGCGGGGGAATCTTCCGAGGAACAGATCCGGGGAATGAAAGAACTATGTTCTTGAAAACAAAGGGTGTCAAGAAAAAGTAAAGAAATATAAAGATTTCTCTTGACAAATATTGAGGATGTGGTACACTTTCCCTCGTAGAAAAGTGCGCTCCGACTCAGTCGGGGCGTTTTGCATTTTAGGGCAACTTTTCGGCGCTCCTTGCGAGTGCTTGACGGTCAGAACAATCTAAGCTTTCAACTTTTGTCCAGTTTTGCGCCTCCGACGCAGGCGCCGAAGTGTCTTTGTACAAAACAACTTCCGAGCGAAGAAGCGCGAATATATTTCTCGCTCAACAGGAGCCAAGATGCCGAACTATCAAAACGCGGTTCCACCGAGTTCGCTTTCCCCCGGTGACGTGGGATTCAGCTTTAACAACGAAACTTTTCCCGGGAGCGCTCAGGCTGGTAGCCAGTTCGCGCTTCCGAGCTATGGCGGCCAACCGGATGCGGGCACGGCTGTCCGCTGGCAAACGATTTTTGGGACGGCGCCGACAGCCGTAAGCCTAATTCTGCAGGGCGCTATGGCCGACGTTGACACGGAATATCAGACCATCGATACGACGACGAACACTGCAGGCGAGGCGCGCACCGTGACCGGAGTGCAGGCAAAGTTTCTGCGCATCAAGTTTTCATCCTCGACCGGCGGGGCTGGGCTCACCGCGAAGCTCTTAGTCTGATCCACGAAAAGCCTTTGGAATTCGCGTTTTCGTAGCGCCGGCTTCCTGCCGGCAACTTTCACGATCGCCGCGACCGACAAACCTGCCGGCTGGAAGCCGGCGCTAGACGGAGCGATCACTTCCTAACTGGAAACGAATCATGCGATGCATTGCCTATCGCCCGTCCAGAAAATGTGCCCACGCTTGGACGGCGTGTAAGAACCGCTCCGAAAAGGACACTGTGTTTTGCAAGAGTCATCTTCGCGCGATCTGCGGCGTCTATCTGGGACTCTGCGTTGCGGGCTTCCCGGAGCGCATGAGCGCCCGCAAAGCCGCGGCGAGGAGCGGTCCAAGCGGATCCAAGCAACCGTGAACTCGGCATTGAGTATTGAAAAGTCGCCGGAGCGCGCAAAGCGTTCTGGACCGACGCACGACCCCGGCTTGCCGGGACAGGTTCGCCGGACGCGCGGCGTCACTCCGGCAAAATGGAGCGAAACTCCAATCATGAAAAGCAATGGCCATGACACGAGCACCTCGAGAGTGAACGGTCACGGTCCCGTTTCACCTTCCCGCGCGGCGCAACATACAGAGGTGCCGCGCGAACAGGGCAGGGCTGCGTCTGACGATGCACGCGATTTTCCCTCTGCGGCCGGCGCGACCTCCGCCCCGGCCGGTAAGGAACGCGATGCGTGCGCTGAGGTGGCTCCGCCTCCGGAAGGTGAATCGGAGCACCAGCCCAAACCCAAGAAAAATGGGAAAAAGGCTGACGGGGATACGCCGCGCGGCCCAAGCGACGATAAAAATAAAAAGAAACGTTCGGTGAACATTCCGCCTGGCTCGAAACCTCTTCCGGCAGACGGCGTGGGATTTGTGGATGCCATGCACGCACACGTCGATCTCTATCTAGCTTGCGCAAGGCTCGTGAAGTCGGGTGACGAGAAAATCGCCCAGCGCATGGTGGAACGGTTACTGGAGATGTCCTACGGCAAAAGTCCAGCTCCGGCTGGAGATGAGATGCCGCAGATCATCTTCGACGCTCCGCGGCCGATCGAAGATTAGGCAACCCACGCTGAAAAACGCGTCGAACAAAATATTTCAAGGGGAAAACAATGGCGACAATCAATACGACGAGCACAACGTCAAATGCACATCTCGAATTCATTGGAATGATCGTGGAAATCGCGGGAGTGGCGTCCGCAGTGGCCGGAGTGGTGCTGAGCCTGCATCACTGGCCGGCAGCCGCAGCGCTGATTGGCGGCGGCGTGGCGTACGTGATCGGCAAAAAGCTGCGCGCGTCGTAAGACGCGCGCTTTCGTTCGGAACCGTCCCGAGCGGGACGAAAGCGGATCAACATGCGAGCGCTCCTCGATCTCAGCCGAGAAAGAAAATCGACGGGGAAGCGGCAGTTAAGCCTCGACGATATCTATCAGGCGTTTCCGCAGCAAAAGCTGTTCCACGATTCCAAGGCAAAGTATCGGCTGTTCGGCGGCGCGGCAGGCCCGGGCAAAACTAAAGCGCTCCTCATGGAAGCGATTTACCGGGCGCAGCAAGTACCCGGCTCTGACAGTTTGCTTCTGCGGCGCACGTACCCCGAGCTCGAGTCATCGCTGCTCGCGTACTTTCGACGCGACGTGCCTCGGGAGTTCTACAAGAAGTACAACGAATCGAAGCACGTAGTTACCTGGAGAAACGGTTCGACGACGCGCTTCGGGTACTGCCGGAATGAGAACGACGTCTACCGATATCAGGGCGCGGAGTTTCTTTTCATCGGGCTCGATGAATTGACACACTTCACGCTGAAGCAGTGGCAATTTCTCACGTCGCGCAACCGGTGTCCCGTGCCAGGCAGCCGCTGCAGCATGGCGGGCGCGACGAACCCTGGAAATATCGGACACGCGTGGGTGAAAGCACTGTGGGTTGATCGCGTAGCACCGCCGGGGTTCGAGCAGTCCGGGCAATACCATCGCAAAGATTACGAGTTTATTCCCGCGCGGCTAGCCGACAACCCGATTTACGCGAACGATGCCGAATACCGCCGCACACTCGCGATATTGCCAGAGCATCTGCGCAAAGCATTTCTTGACGGCGATTGGAACGTTTTCGCCGGACAGTATTTCGACATTTTCGATTATGGACGGCACACCGCGCGGCCCGAAGAGATCCGGCTCGAAGCCTGGTGGCCGCGCTGGATTTCGATCGACTGGGGCTTTCAACATCCCAGCGCTGTCTACTGGCATTGCGCAATTCCGGGTAGCGCCGGCTTCCAGCCGGCCGGGTTTGGCGGCAGTGGCGAACGTGAAAATAGCTGGCAAGGTGCCGGCGCTACTCAGCGCATCGTCACGTATCGCGAGTTCGTGCAGAACGGCTTATCCCCGCGCATGCTCGCGCAGGGAATTGCCGAACGCAGCGGCCGCGAAAGCATCAGCGAAGTATTTCTCTCTCCGGACGCTTTTGCGCATCGCACGGCGGAGGCCTCTATCGCCGAGCAGCTTGGCGACGTGCTCACCGTGAACGGATTGCCGCGGCCCGCGATCGCTGACGACGATCGCATCGGCGGCTGGCAGCTCATGTACCAAATGCTGGAATCGAACGCGTGGGTCATTACGGAAAACTGCGAAAAGCTGATTGCGTGCATGCCGACGCTGGTGCGCGACACGGGCCGCGTCGAAGACATTCGCAAAATGGACGGCGACGATCCCGCCGATTCCGCGCGCTATGGATTGGTCTCCGGCGGAAGAATCGCTGGTGTTGCGGCGGCCTTTGCGCCGTCCAGGGCGGGGCAACCCCCGCCCCTAAAACCGCCGGGAAGCGGCGCGCATTTCGTCACCGGCATGCCGCTGGCCGAACAAATTAATCGGCAAATAAGCGCGACAGATCCAACTTCGCGCGCCATTCATTCGCAGCGCCTCGAAGCCGAAGCGCGCAAACAGTTTCGGCCCAAGTCGCTGCCGCGCCGGCGTGGGTAGCACAGACTTCAGTCTGTGCCAGCGTTAACCGCAGCAAAGCGAAAATGCACAGGCTGAAGCCTGTGCCACTGGTGCTCAATGTTAGATTGGCTCCGCGAAATACTTCAGTTGAAATATGTTGGCCTACTCGAGGCAGACGTAGCTCGTCTGCGTGCCGAGAATCGCGCGCTGATGAATTCGCTCCTGGGGACGGCAGGATTTCCACCTGTCGAGTTTCCCGAAGCGCCGAAGCCGCAAATATTGCCTCGTGTTCGCAAGCGAAGCTGGCACCAGATTCAGGCGTGGCGTCAGTCCGGCGCCGAGCGCGATGCGGCAGATAATGCAGAGTTTGTTGGGGCGCTCAGGACGACTGGCCCGGTGCCGCACAGTTGAACGCCTGTCGCGTAGTGCGCCTTCTTGTCAGTCGCCTAAATACATTTGCCAGACGTTGGAAGTGGTCTCGAATCTTGGCTGGTTCTTGATCATCTCGACTTTTTGCTGCGGCGTGTACGTTTCGGGCTTTTCATCCGGCGGGCGTATCGGCGAAATCGTGACGTAGTGCGTTGGCGCCAAAACGTAGCTCAATGTGACCTTGTAAAATCCTTTGCCAGGAAACACGAAGCTATTGGAAGGATCGCCGGCGAAGGGATAGTCCATCTTCTCCCCCGGCTGCAGAACGGTAATCATGAAGTCCATAACGGGACCGGTTACCGGGCAGACGAACAGCTTTTCGTAAATATGCGGCGGAAGCAGGCGCCCGCCGTAGTCCGTGATGCGCCAGACAAAGCGCGTCTCCTCGCCAAAGAGAAAGGGCGACCGGACGGCCACCGGCTTGTCGGAGCGGTTCGTGAGCGTCACTTTGAACTTTAGATCGTCCCCGAGGCGAATATAACGCGGGCCGGAAATCGTCAACTCGATTGGGGAGGCCGCTGGTGCAGAGGGCGCGGGCGTTTGTGTTTGGCCCGAGGAATATGCGGGCGCGCTCAGAGCGATCAGCAGGGCCAAGGCGGAGGCTATAAGTCGGCGCATAGAGAGCTCCAGAGTAAAGCTAATGGATTTGGAGAAGGATGTTCTTAGGGATGTTATTAAAGATCATCCCTTGCTTGGGGCCCCGCCGCGACGGCAGCTCCAGATTCCAGGTATCCGACGTGGCTTGTACGGAGAGACTATTCTCCACGGCTGCGAGTTGATCCACGCCGAGTTTGCTTAGGTCCCATTGCGCGTAGCCAATCGCGCGCTGCCGCTTGCCGCGCTCGTCGAAATAATGGTCGGAATCCGGCGGCACGTAGGTCAACGTCACCGCGAGGTGATATCTGCCCGCACTCGGGAAACTGTAATCGTCGGAAGGGCCCGGAAAAACCGGGAATTCGTGGCTTTCTCCGGGGCCAAGAACAACCAGGTCGCTGTCGCGCAAGAAACGCGCATTGGGGTCTTCACCAGGAACCGTGCCGCAGTAGCCGTGCAGAACAAACCCCATTCCGATGGGCGTGCCCTTGGCGTCGGTGACGGACCAATCCCACCGGGCGTTCATCAACATGCCGCTTCGCACGACGAACACAAGCGGCTCGGCGGAGCGATTCGTCAGCAACGCCTGGAAAATAGTCGACTCAAGCGACGCGCCTGGCCGCACGGTCGTCGGGCCGCTGAGCTTCATCCCAATTTTGGGGAGTTTGCGCGGCGAGTGGCGCGTATCCTGCGCGCCAAGCTTCAAGAACGGCAGGCTCACGCACGCAACAAGGACCAAGGTTGCAAGCGGGGGACGCAAGTAGGAAACCTCTCTTTGCATCATGACGGCATTCTTTCGGTTCGTCACCAGTACCAAAGTTCCACAGCAGCAATTTCAGCCGGGATAGGCGAATGAGCTTCGACAACGACAACATGATTGGAACGATCCCCCCGGGATTTCTTGCGCCGGCCGACGGTAATTACGCGCCAAATGCAGCGCAGGGTGTTGGCCCAGCCGCTTTCGACGCCCGCGTCACCGGTGACGAAACCGACCCGTGGGACGAAGCCGAGGCCGTAGGGGCACGGCACGCCGTGCCCGTCCTCAACCCGATTGCGGATCTCGGGCCAAACAATGAACGCCTCGAAGACGTGAAACCCGAACTGGTCAACGCGTTGCGCGAACTGGTGAGGCAATATCGCCAGGAAGGCATCGTCGCTCGCCGTAACGAAATCCGCCGCATTCGCCAGGCGCGACTTTTCTGGCAAGGCCTGCAATACGCCTGGTGGAACCCGGCCGACATGAACTGGCATATGCCTTACGAGAACCGGTCCAACGACGACCGCGAGCTCGAGGACATGCCGCGGTATCAGTTCGTCACGAATTTTTACCAGGGATTTGGGCTCTCGTTCATCGCTGTGCTTTCGCAGGATGTTCCGAGTGTCCGGTTTTATCCGCAATCCGCACAGTCGTTGCAGGATATCGGCGCGGCACGCGCGGCCAGCGACGTGGCCGATCTGATCGAGCGCAATAACGAGGTCGAACAACTTCTAACTACGATCGGTTATTTTTTGTGGACCGACGGAAAGCTCGGGGCGTATGTGCGGTACGTTGCCGATGGACAGCGTTTCGGTTTTCACGAAGAGCAATTGCTGGCCGCGATCGAGATTCCGCTCGGCGAAGACAAGTACATTTGCCCAAAATGTGGAAAAGAAACCGTAGCGCCGGGCTTTAGCCCGGCATCGGTTGTTGAAGATGGATCAGAAGCCCCGAGACCGTCGGACACCGAGCCTCAAGATGCCGCCCTGAAGGGCGCCGCTACGCAAACCTGCTCAGAATGCGGCACCGAACTGACTGACGCGCGTCTGCGCAAGGCCGAGCGTGTTACGGTGCCACGGGTGATCGGCACTCGGCGCGTTCCGAACGGCCAGGAAGTCATCTCCATCGCTGGCGGCTTGGAATTGAACACGCCCGTCTGGGCCAACGAGATGCACGAGTTCCCGTACCTGCAGTGGCAGGCCGAAGTGCATCGCGCAAAGCTCAAAGCCGCTTATCCTCACGCGGCAAACAAAATCGAATCCGCGCCATCGCAAGGGCCCGACGACGTTTACGCGCGCGTTTCGCGGATAAGTGTCGAGCAGGGCTTGCCGTCGATTCACCCCGGCGACGCCCTGATGAACCTGATCACCTTCGATCGCACGTGGCTGAGGCCATGGGCATTTTATTCGATTGAAGACGAAGCCGTTCGCAACGAACTGCTGCTGATGTTCCCAGACGGCTGTTACGCCGCGTTTGCTGGCGATGTGTACTGCGAATCGCGCAACGAATCGATGGACGATCATTGGCGCGTGCTGCATGCTCTGCCCGGCGACGGACAGAATCGTCCCAGCGTCGGCGATTCGCTAGTCCAAGTCCAAGAACGCTATAACGTGCTCTCCAACATGCAGGCGGAGACATACGAATACGGCATTCCGCCAATTTACGCCGATCCGCAAGTTCTCGATTTCGACGCACTCGCCAATCAGGCTGCCGAGCCCGCCGCGCATTTTCCAGCGCGCGCACGTCCAGGGCAGCCGCTCGCCGCGGGATTCTTTCAGCCGGCGCCCGCGCAAGTTCCTCCGGACCTCGTGCGTCATCAGCAGGATTTGATCGGCCCGGTGGCGCAGTTCCTGACTGGTATGTTTCCGGCGATTTTTGGCGGCAACATGGAAGACGTGAAGACCGCGTCGGGCTACGCGATGGCGCGCGACCAGGCCATGGGCCGCCTCGGAATGGTGTGGCGGCGCACGAAGCAATTTTATGCCGACGTGCTGCTGCTCTCTGTCGACTGCTTTCGCAAGAATCGGCCGGAGGGCACGGAGATTCCGCTGCTCGGCCCAGACGGCGTGCTCGATGCGCGCATGATTCGCACCGCCGATTTGAAGGGCAACATCTGCGTGCATCCGGAAGCTGACGAGACTTTCCCGCGGCTGAAGTCGCAGCAGCGTGCAATGTTGCAGCAACTCTTCTCGTTAAACGATCCGCTCATCCAGGAAGCCCTCGCCGAACCAGCAAACATCGGCTACATCAAGAACGTGCTGGGGCTGACGGAGCTAGTCATTCCGGGTGAAGATTCGCGCAACAAACAGTTGCGAGAAATTCAGCAGTTGCTTGCGAGCGCCCCAATCGTTATCTCGATGCATCCGTCAGAGACGGCACACGCCTTTAGCCCGGCATCCGCGGAGGCCAGTCAAGCAGATGAATCGGACGCTCCGAATGCGCCTAACGCCGCACCCCAAGATGCCGCCCTAAAGGGCGCCGCTACGCAAGCCGCCGAAAGCTCGCACCAAACACAGGTCTTGGTGCTCCCGTCCGTGCCAGTCGATCAACTCCTCGACGACCACGCCGTGGAATTCGAGGAATGCAAACGCTGGGTAAACTCCGAAGCCGGCCAAGCCGCGAAGATGACCAATCCCGCGGGCTTTGCCAACGTTCGGGCTCACACCGAAGCGCATCTGCGCGCGATGAGTATTGCCGCGAACGCCGCCACAGGCCCGTCTGCCAGCGGTAATACCGCTGCGAAGGCGCCGTCCGCCGCGGCGAAGTCGGCGCAAAGAGCGCCAAAGGAAACGTAATGCAAGGTGCAAACCAAACTGCGGCATCGATCGAAACTACTCGTCCCAACGGGCAGAGCCATCCGCATGAGCTCTTCGCGCTGACGGACGAGCAAATTCTCGAGATCGAGTCCGAAGCGCAGGATGTGGAAATCGCGGAGGTAGCGCCGGCATCTCTGCCAGCTTCTTCGTCACACGCACAAAACGACCGGCTGGGGGCCAGTGCTACGGGGAACTCGGAAACGCTGGATGGGCGAAGTGTGCAGACACAAGGCGCACAGGCAGGAGTGCCTGTGCTACTCGAGCCGCCCGCGTGGCTGGCCGAAACGATGAACGATCCGCGGCGTGGCGCGGAGGCGCGAGCGCTTTGGGACGGTGCGCAGAGAGCGGAGAAGGAAGCGGCTTCGTATCGCGAAGTGTTTGCGAGGCCGGAAGAAGCGCGAGCCGCGGCGGAGCGGGCGCGCGTGCTCGACGACATCGATCGCGCGTACTTTGCAGGCGATGCAGCGCAGCGGGCGCAACTTGCCGCGATGATGATGCGCGAGGATCCCGCGGCGTTTCGCGAGATGGTATTTGAGGGATTGCGCGCGCTGGAAGCAACAGGCCAATCTGGAAGAACTCGCAGCGTCGCTGACGCTGTAGCGGCGACCCCTGGGTCGCCCTCAGCGCACGGCAACGCAGCGCAACCGGGCGGGGCCCTTCGAGAGAACTCAGGGCAAGCAAGCGTCCCCCCTACAGCGCAAACAAATTATGGCGCGCAGCAGCCCAGCAATTTACCGCAACAGCACGGGCAGGTGGAGCATCAGGCACAACTCGCTGCGTACGCCGCGTTTGAACGCGCGGCGAACGAGGACTTGGAACGTAGCGTAGGCAGTGCGATCGAACAAACACTTACGCGAGCCTTGCCAAGTCTTAGCAGCGGTGCAAGCGGCGCCTCGGGTGTAGGGGCGCAGTATTCCTTGGCTAACGTTCGGGATAAGGCTGCGCCCCTACAAGCAAGATTGGCCGCGGCGATCCGGCAAGACGTTGAGAAAGCGTTGCAGGGTGATCGGCAACTCGGTGAGCAAGTCGCGCAGATTTTGTCGGGGAAGCGCCTCGACAGCGAAACGCGCGCGCAGGTCGTGCGGATTATCGGGGAACGCGCGCGGCTGCTTGTGCCCGGCGCGACAAAACGCGCTCTGAACGATTGGACGCAGACTACTCTAGCCGCCCATCGCGGCAAGAGCACCCGCGCCGACACGGAGTCCCCGAGAAGGGAAGTGACGCCAGCGTCGTCCGGGCCGCGCGATCTGGCGGCAGGCAAGCAAAAAGAGACAACTCGCTCCATTCGGGGCGATGACAGACCCGCGTCCAAAGGACGCGTCGACTACCGTAAGTTTAGCGACGATCAGATCCTCGATCTTTAAGGAAAAAAAACGAAAATCGAAACGCGAAAATCGAAATTACCGGGATTCCGCGAGTTTCACCGGCCGAGTTTCGTTTTTCGATTGTCGAGTTTCGGCCTTTAAGTTTCGGCGCCTTCTCAAGAGACGCCAGCGCGATTCTCTGCCGCGAAGCTGTGGCTACCGGGAATGTCGCAAATATGTTGGCCGCTTCGCGGCCACTTGAAAATTAAGGAGAACAACAGATGACAGCACAAGCAAACGCGAACGTCGTCGCGTTGCAGCTCGAGAAGGTGCGCGACAAAGTGCCACTGCTCTACGAGCGCGACGATATTTTACTCACCATGATCCAGCAGCGCGGGGACGTGGAGAAAGTTTCCAGCCGCAACATGCGCCTGCCCTTGCAGGTAAATCCCGGCGGCAAAGCCGGCTCGTACAACGCCGACGGCGGCGACCTCGGCCGCGGCTCCGGTACCGCTTACGACGTTGCGCAAGTCTCGCCGATTTTCTTCCGCTTCGCGATTGAAATCACGAAGCTGGTGGAATATGCGACTACCGGCCGCGACCGCGCCATCGAAAACGCCACCAAGCGCGAAGTCGCCAACGGAATGAAACAGTTCCGGTCTTTCCTCGACAAGCTCATGCAGACCGCCGGCAACGGCGTGCTCGGCACGATCAACACCGTCGCCAGCACAACGTTCACGATGACCGTGCCATACGGGGCGGCTCTCGTCTATCCCGGCCAAACCATCCAGATTTACGACACCACGCTTACCACAAATCGCAACGTGGCCGCTGGCGTGACCACGACCGTGCTCACAGCCGATCCCGTCACCACGCAGAACATCACCGTGGATAACGTGCCGACCGGCACTGTCGCCACTGATGTTATCGTGCACGACGGCCTCACCGGCGCGCAGCCCGTGTCGCTCTTCGGCATCAAATATCACCAGAACAACGCGACCACTGGCACGTGGCTCAACCTCAACCGCGCCACGTATCCCATCCAGTTGCAGACGCCGCGCGTGAACGCCGGCAACGCCGCGCTCACTCCGTCCAACGTACGCCTCGCTATCAACAAGGTCCGGAAATCGTTGGGCATTAACCACATTTCCAAGCTGATCGCGTACATGGCCGTCGAGCAAGAGCATGCCTGGGAAAATCTCGGCATCACCGTGAGCCAGATCATCAAGGAAGGCGGCGAGGGCAGCGGCAACGATCTCGATCTGCTCTTCAGCGGCCGCAAAACGATGAGCGGAGTCCCCATCAAGTCCAGCGTGAACGCCGACCAGACGCGCGTGGATTTTCTCGACCTCTCGCACTGGGGCCGCGCCGTGCTCAAGGACATCGACTTCTACGAAGTCAATGGCAACACGGTGTTTCCGATTTACGGCGCCAGCGGCGGCATCGCAGCCAGCTACATCTTCTACTTCGACACCGCGTTTCAGGTGTGGGACGACTCGCCGCGTACCGGCGCGTTCATCGACACACTCGCGCGGCCCAGCGGCTACTAAACAGCCGCGACTTGTAACTGGTGAATGGATGCACGAATCACGCAACCGTAGGGGCACGATATATCGTGCCCCTACAATTTCCACTACATCGCCGCGCGTACGCCACCGCCGCGAGTGCGCGATGGCAACAATTCTTGTGCTTCGGGAGACGCATGAGGCACCCGAAAACGTAACGCGGCGTCTTGAACGCGCCGGCGGGATCAACCGCTTCGGCGAGCCAAATTATCGAGCGGTGTGGGGATGGAACCGGCTCGCGTGGATCGGCGGAAAATTCGAGGAGCACGATCCCTCAACCGGGACGTTTCTCCGCGAAGTCGTTGAGTTGCGGCAGGAGCCGAAGTATCCAGCGGTCAATCGCTGGCACATCGAGCGATGGGTCGCGCCGGAAGCCTACGGCTCACCACGCTTGTGGTATGCACAAACCATCGAGCGCGAAAACGGGATCAGCATCCCAGCGCTGGGACCATATCCGTCGCGCGGAGAATACGAGCATTGCTTCACACTCGAAGGACCGCGCGGCGAATTCGTGCAGCTCACGCCGGCGGCAGCGGAACATATCGCGCGCGCCATCGAGTTTTCGCGACATCTGCCGCGTTCCAGCAAGCGGCGGTCCGTGGATGACCGAGAACGGCGTGAAGACCGCTCCTACGATGCGTGGGCGTACGATCAGCTCGATAACGCGGTCCCGGCGTTTCACAAACAGCCCTTCGTCACAGTGGTTTAACGCATGAAGCGAATCGAACTAAAACAATTTGAGATCTGGATAAAGGGGATCGTTGCAGCGGCTATCAGCGGAGGCGCAGGCGGCGTGCTCACCGGGCTTGCGGCGGTTGGGATTGATCCGCAGCATTTCAATTTGCAAGCAGGAATGGGCGCGACACTGCATATTGGAGCAGCGGCCGCGTTGATCAATGCGGTCATCGGCGTCGCGGCGTATTTGCAAAAATCGCCCCTTCCGAGTGAGTAAGCTCGCGAAGCTGGACAAAAGAAAAGGGCGACCAATTGGTCGCCCTGAATTCGGCGCAGTTATGTTGGACCTGTAAGTCCACCACAGCTCCCTGTCAAATGCAGAATAGCTCGACGGAGAACTACGGTCAACAGAAACTCTCTAAGACTTGATGCGAGAGCTATCCCTGTCTTTGCCCTCGCCCCAAGAAAAAAGCGCGATGGACCCGACCGGAGTCGAACCGGCACCAGCGCCGTGACAGGGAGCTGTGCTACCAGTTACACCACGAGCCCACGGCTCTCATATATCATAAGTAAATATATCTGTCGCGTTATATACTGACGCTCGACAGTCAGCACAGGCAAGAGTGCCTGTGCTACGGGAACTCTCTATGCCAGTCGTAGGATCAAGCGCGTACAACTCGGCCGGACAGATTACGTCGCTCGTGCGATCGCTGTTGAACGACGCACAGGGGAATCTGTTCACGGACACGGTGCTGCTGCCGTACGCAAATTCCGCGTACCGCAAACTGCAGCGCGCGCTCGGCAACGCGGGCGGCGGTGGATTCATTCAGGACGACGTCCTGCTCGTCGTGACGGCCGTCACGGAGACGGACTCCTCGCTGCAAGTCTCGGTCACCGACGCTACCGCGCCGCCGAATCAGTTGCCCACGGATCTTCTTGTCCCAGTCAAAATCTGGGAGCGGCCCAACTGTTCCACCGATGATTTTCTGGAAATGGTGGACCTGACGCAGCACGGCGGCTTGCCGTCGCGCGAACAGGACACGACGCTCAGCGTCTGGGAGTGGCGCGCCGACGGCATCTACTTCATCGGCGCCACGCAGGATACACAGATTCGCTTGCGCTACTCGAAGGCGTATCCCGATTTCACGGATTCCACTTCGCCGGTGCTGGTGCGCAACTCGCAGGAAGCCATCGCCTACGCGACAGCCGCTCTCGCCGGCTGGGCGCGCGGCAGCCCCCTCGCGGAGAAGTGGGATGACGCTGCGGCTGATGCCATCGAGGATCTGGTCAGCGCAGCTGTGCGGCGCGAACAACAATCTGCTCGGCGGCGCCGGCCGTTCTCTTCGCGCAGTGGCTATACGCCATTCTGAACGACTCTGTAGCGCCGGGCTTCAGCCCGGCATCTTCGATTTCGTACGTCTTGGGCTTTGCATGACGTGCCGCCCTGAAGGGCGGCGCTACACATTCTCGATCGAGGTCACAATGCCAATTACAATTACGCTTTTGCCCAGCAATGAAGACGGCTCGGGCAGTAACTTGTTTTACGCCATCGGAACGCTCACCTTTTCTGGCAGCTATCCCACCGGCGGCGACACGATGGACTTCACCACCGTCGCCGACAAACTGCCCAGCGATCAGATCATTCAAGTCTTCGCCGACAGCCAAAACGGCAACTCGGGCTATTACGTCCCAGTGCAGGGAACCGCGCTTAACAATTGGAAGCTCAAAGCATTCTCGGGCGGCGGCACAGAGCTAACTGCCGGCGCCTATCCGGCCAGCGTCACCACTGACATCGTGCAAGTCACCATCACCGCCCGCAAGCTGCAGTAGGTCACAGTGCAACGAACCAATCCACACTTCCGCCGAGGCAGCCGCATGATACGATCAAAAATCGCGATGGGGTTTTTCTGGGCACTCATAGCGCTCGCCCTTCATGTTTGGCCGGGCGCCGTCGTACCAACGCATGCGCAGGGCACGCGCAAGGACGACATCGTCTTCAACTCGCGCGGCATTCCGCTGGCTGGAGCCAGCGTGCGAGTCTGCACCATGCCCGCGACCGGCCAACCGTGCACGCCGCTCGCTCTCATTTACTCGGACTCCGGACTTACGCAAGCGCTCGCCAATCCCACGACCACCGATGGCATGGGCAACTATTTCTTCTACGCCGCGCCGGGACAGTATGAAATCGAAATCTCCGGTCCGAGTATCACCACCAAGCAGCTGCCCAACGTCATCCTGCCCAACGATCCCTCTTCGCCGACGTTTAGCGGCGCCGTTAGCGCCTTCTCCCTGAGCCTTGGCGGCAACCTCACCGTCTCTGGCAGCACCACCGTAGTCGGCTCGCTGGCCAGCGGCACTCTCACGCTGAACAACCAGAGCACGCCGCCAGGCGCTGCCGGCACTGGCACAGTCAATCTCTACACCAAGACCGCCGACATGCGGCTCTACTACAAAGATCAGACCGGCACGGAGATCGGTCCACTTGGCCCCGGCACCGGTGCCCAAACCAACGTCTCCAACACGTTTACTGCGACGCAAAACATCGACGCCGATTTCCATACCAAAGGTCCGAACCCGTCCTTCGACCTTCTCCGTTACGGCGGTTATTACAGCGGCACCGCACCGCCGACCATCACGTGTACCACTACCGCGACAAGCAATCAGCTCAATTGTTCCGGCGGCGTCAGCGATTTTCTCGTTGGCCACGGCGTCGCCATTCCGACAGCGGGAGTGGCGCCGACCATGCTCGCGCCCGGCGCACCCTTTCCCATTTCAAGCATCAGCGTAGCGAGCAACGTCGCGACCGCGACGCTGGCGAATAGCGCCAGCTTTGCGCCTGGCTCCAATGTGGTTATCGCCGGCTCCAGCGACGCCTCCTTCAACGGCACATTCCCTGTGGTGAACCTGGCAAATTCGCTCAACTTCACCTTTAACGTTACGCACGCCAACTGTTCGCCGTGCACGATCGGGGGAAGCGCCACGGCCATCGCGCCAACACCCAGCGCCGTTACACCTCAGGGCATTTTGAACGGCACAACGACGTGGAACTACAAGGTGGTGACAATCGGCTTCCATGGAGAGTTGAGCGCGGCGAGCTCCGCGTTTACTACGAGCGCCGGCGCGGCCACGCTTGGCTTGAATAGCGCCACCATTGCAGCGAACGGTTGTGTCGAGAGCAACGGCGTCGTCACCTTCACGACCACCGCCGCACACAATTTCCAGAACGGCGTGCCCGTAAATATCCCTCGCGGTACCACCGGAACGACCTTCGTCGAAGGCTCCTGGACCATCGCCTCGACTCCCAGCTCCACGACCTTTACCGTGGATATTGCCACGCTTCCAAACGGAACGTATTGCCCGGCTGGAGGCACCGCACAGGTAGTTGCCAAAAATCTCGTGCAATGGACGATGCAGCCTTACGCAGTGATGGGCTACTACGTTTATCGCGCGCAGGGCGCTGGCGCGTATTCGCTCGTCGGCGTCAGCCAGGGCATGGACAGCGCCTTCATCGATTGGGGACTTCCGGCGCCCTCCAGACCCGCCTACGTTCCGGCGACACCACCGAGCAGCCCTACCAATGGCATCCTGGCCACAACCATAACGAATATTGCCGGAAACACGATCACGCTGGCGAGCAACGCCGTTGCCACGGTGAGCTCTGCAACCGTCTTTCACGACAATGCGCCCAATGTCCTGTCTTTGTGCGCTTCCACGGCTATGAATACCAACGGCGGGACCATTTTTGTTCCGGCCTCCAATCCGCAAGGCAATCTCTATGTTATGAACTCGCCTTTGAATCTTGCGTCAGGCTGCCCACAAAATGTGAGGCTCCAACTTGGCGCGCAGCTTTACATCAACTACCCCATCATTCCTGGCGCCGCCGACGTCATCGAGGGCACCATTCAGGGAGCCGGCGGGAATGGCGCTGGCCCATCGTTCGGCAAATACGTTACGACTCGCATCATTGGTTCGGCATACCCCTTTTTCCAGCTCGAGCCTGGCTCCAGCAACGATGTGACGTTCCAAAACCTGAATATGGAGTGCAACCAGCCCTATCAGAGCTGCGTCGTTCAGGACCAGGACAACACCGGTAACAACGTTGTGACGATTACCTACGACAACGCTTTTATGGCCGGCGGAGGGTATGCCCAGCCTTTCAAGATGGGCGGCGGATTCGGATTCATATTTCGCTATGGGGGAATCGGCACGGCGGCAGTCGGCTGGGGCATCCCACCGTCGCTCTGGGATGTCGTGGATATGGGCTTTGGCGCCTACAGCCAGCAGCTCGGCGGCATTCTGGAGTTCGATTACTCGATCATGGGCGGCGGCGAATGGCTCTTTGACACAGCCGGTGAAACTGGACTGCTTGGCGGAGTTGGCCACGCTACGTTCTACGAAGTCTTGAACGAAAGCAGCTTTTACCCTTCGCTCCGCTTTAATACCGGCATTAACACCATCAACGCGATTCGCATCGAGCGCATGAGTTACGCAGACCCCGTGGGTGGTCTCGCGACTCCCATGGTGGATCTAACCAATGCTCTGTCCATCAGCAACATCAGAGTGATCGAGCCATTCTGTGCAACTGGCGCGCAGGCTTTTTTTTCCGGCGCTCCAGCGGGAGGGATTCAGTTCGTTTCCGGGTCTTCCGGCTGCGGGACGGGGTTGCCTTCCACCGCACAAGTCATCAACACAGGTCTAATTGGAGGCAGCACCACCGAATCCTATTCCAACGTGCCAGTGGCCGTTCTCGGCACGGGACAGTTCTACTTTCCCATGGCCGTGCCCGTTGCTCCGGCTTCCGCGGTGGTGAGCAGTGGCGGGGCTGTTCCAGTTGGTCCGCACACGTATTCGATCACCGCCATTGACGTGAATGGAAAAGAGAGCACGATTGGAACTTCCATCTCAGCAACCACGACCACCGGAAATCAAACCGTGACTTTATCGCCGGGCAGTCTACCGGCCGGGGCGGTGGGTTATAGACCGTATCGTGACGGCGTGTTGGACGCCGTTACCCCGTGTAGCACCGCATTCATCGCAGGAGCGGCCCCCTATGTGGATGTCTTTGCATCCGCGTGCAACAATAATCCGCCAACAACGAATGCAGCTGTCACTTCCTCGTTGAACTCTAGTGGCATAACCACGTATCAGCTCAAGATGTCGAATAATTTTTCGGATGTCATTGCCCCCGCGCCGCTCACCGCAAGCCGCACGCAGACGCTTCCGGACGTCACCGGCATCGTCCCGGTCTCGAGCTATCTGAACAGCGGCTACGACAACGCCACGCGAGCCAACGGCGCGATCGGCTCAAACTGGAGTGTCGAACAAAACGGTCTCAACATCGCCTCGAACCAAATTCAGGGAACTACGACATCTGTCAACTCCGCGTTCTGGAATGGCAGCTCGTTCTCCGCTTCGCAATTCGCTCAAGCTACCATCACTGGGCTGAACGGCACGACTGATTTTCCCGGTGTGAGCGTGCTGGCCAGCGGAACGGGAAGCAGCTCGACCTATTACGATTGCCTGGAGAACTCCACAAACATCTATATCCAGCGCGTCGTGAATACAACGGCCACAAACCTGACGAGTGCGGCTTCTACCGGAGCGGTGGGAGATCTTCTCAGGCTGGAGGTGGCGCCAGGCGGCGCGCTCACATGCTACAAAAACGGCTCCGCGGCTCTGACCTTCACAGACACGCAAATCACTTCTGGCGCACCAGGGCTGAGTATTTCCGGCAATGTGTCCACGGTGAAAAATTGGTCTGGCGGCAACTTGCACCCGCTGGCGCATCTCGATGTCGAACAGGATTGGACGAAGACGCAGCACTTGCTGGCGAATGGTGGCGCTTGCACCATGAGCGCAGGCACAAGCTGCACGGTAACTTTAAGCGAGCAGCCGTCCACATCGGGACTCACGCATTGCCTTGCGCAGGTGCAAGGCGCAACGCCTATCGCGGCAGCCTGCAGCATCTCCGGAACGACCGCGACAGTAACGGCGGCAAGCTCGAACTCCGCGACCTGGGCAATTTTCATCTTCTAAAGTTTTAAAAAGCGTTTTCTTCAAGCGCATCTCAATCTCTCGAAAGGCAATTCCATGGCAACGGCAACGGAAAACAGCACGGCTTCGCTCGTCAATATCTCGATGGAAAAATGGCCGCCGCGGCATCGCACATACTTCGGTTCGCTGCAGATTATCTCGCCGGGAGAAGGCGAAGCGTTCGCGATAACCCCGATTCGCGGCTGCATGGGCTCAATGGACATGGGTGACAAACGCATGGTGGACTATCGCGTCACGGCTCGCGAAGTGGCCGAAGACATCGCGCGCGAAATCAATGGCGATTCAGGGGAGGGTAGTTTCCACGGCGTATTCGTCGCGGCGGGTGAAACGCCCACGGAGACCGAACTCGCAGACGCACGCCGGCGTCTCGAAGAGTTTCATCGCCGCCTTGTCTCCGCTGCTGATCTCGAGTGGGAGCGCACGCGCAATCCCATGTTCATCACCGACCTCGAACGCCGCGCTGCGCGCCAGCTCAACCTGGAAAAGCCATGGCTCTACAATTCCAAGCCGCAGGCGGAGTGCCCCGTCTGCGCAGAGAAGATCAAGCACGGCGTTGCTGTCTGCCGCTCCTGCGGCGCCATCCTGGACCGCGAGAAAGCCGC